>Ga0315288_10000237_pt1 | contig 67877 bp, 57 predicted proteins | sample YL17G11_20_MG_FD_203454 | JGI IMG/M metagenome (GOLD analysis project Ga0315288, IMG submission 203454) | Sediment microbial communities from Yellowstone Lake, YNP, Wyoming, USA - YL17G11_20 | ecosystem: Environmental > Aquatic > Freshwater > Lake > Sediment | place: USA: Wyoming | collected...
GCAGGTCCTGTGCCGCCGTACCAAGAACAACCCGGTGCTCATCGGCGAGCCGGGCGTAGGCAAGACGGCCATCGTCGAGGCGCTGGCCCAGCGCATCATCAAGGGCGAGGTGCCGGAGATGCTCCAAGGGCGCCGCCTGGTGACCCTGGACATCGGCGCCCTGGTGGCCGGCACGAAGTACCGCGGCGAGTTCGAGGAGCGGCTGAAGAAGGTCATCGAAGAGCTAAAGAGCGCCGGCAACTGCATCCTGTTCATCGATGAGATGCACATGCTGGTCGGCGCCGGCGCGGCCGAGGGGGCCGTGGATGCCGCCAACATCCTCAAGCCGTCCCTGTCCCGCGGCGAGCTCCAGTGCATCGGCGCGACTACCCTGGACGACTACCGCAAGCACATCGAGAAGGACGCCGCGCTGGAGCGCCGCTTCCAGCCCATCCTGGTGGAAGAGCCCAGCGTCGAGGAGACCATCGACATCCTGCGCGGCATCAAGGAGCGCTACGAGGAACACCACCAGCTCCTCATTAGCGACGAGGCGCTGAAGGCGGCCGCTGAGCTGGCGGCCCGCTACGTGCCCGACCGCTTTCTGCCGGACAAGGCGATCGACCTGGTGGACGAGGCGGCTTCCCGCGTCCGCATCAAGCGGTCTTACGCCCCGCCTTCGCTCCAGGAGGCCGTGCGTGGCCTGGAGGGCCTGCGCAAGGAGAAGGAGACGGCCATCGGCTCTCAGCAGTACGAGTACGCCGCCGCCCTGCGCGACCGCGAGGTGCAGCTCCAGGAGAAGATCGAGAAGATGGCCCAGGGCTGGGAGCAAGAGCGCTCTGAGACCAAGCCCGTGGTGAGCGACGAGGACATCTGCGAAGTGGTGAGCATGTGGACCGGCATTCCGGTCACCCGCATCGCCTCGGAAGAGTCGCAGCGGCTGCTCCAGATGGAAGACGTGCTGCACGAGCGGGTGGTGGGCCAGGACGAGGCGATCCACATCGTTGCCAAGGCGGTTCGGCGCGCTCGCGCCGGCCTAAAGGATCCCAAGCGGCCCATCGGCGTCTTCATGTTCCTCGGCCCCACCGGCGTGGGCAAGACCCACCTGGCGCGGGTGCTGGCCGAGTTCATGTTCGGCAGAGAAGAGTCGATGATCAAGCTGGACATGTCCGAGTTCATGGAGCGGCACAATGTCTCCCGCCTGATCGGCGCCCCGCCCGGCTACGTCGGCTACGAGGATGGCGGCCAGCTCACGGACACCGTACGCCGCAAGTCATACTGCCTCATCCTTTTGGACGAGATCGAGAAGGCCCACCCCGAGATCTTCAACATGCTCCTCCAGATCTTCGACGACGGCCATCTGACCGATGCCAAGGGCCGTCGGGTGGACTTCCGCAACACGGTGCTGATCATGACCAGCAATGTCGGCTCTGATCTCATCCGCAAGGAGACCAGCCTTGGCTTCTCCACCAAGACGGACGACGCCAAGACGGCCGAGGAGCAGTACGTGAAGATGAGGGACAAGGTGCTCACGGCCATGAAGAACGTCTTCCGGCCGGAGTTCCTGAACCGCATCGATGCCACGGTGGTCTTCCACGCGCTGTCGCGCACCGACATCCGCAGTATCGTGGAGTTGGAGGTCAGGGACGCCTGCGATCAGCTCAAGCTGAAGGGCATCAACCTCGACATCACGGACGCCGCCAAGGACTGGATCGGCGAGAAGGGGTTCGACCCCGTGTTCGGCGCCCGGCCCCTGCGTCGCGTCATCCAGAACGAGGTGGAGGACGGCCTGTCCGAGGCCCTGCTGGAAGGGCGCTTCCAGCCCGGCGATACCGTTCAGATCGACGTCCAGAACGGCGAGATCGTCATCATCAACGTCTCGGAGCCGGCGCTGGCCTAGCGCAAGCCCGACCAAATCGTGAGGGGGAAGCCAGACGGCTTCCCCCTCTTGTTTTCGAGGTGGTGCGCGACGCAGGGGCGCCGCTTGCTGCGCCCCCTGGACAACGCGAGTTCCTCGCCGTCGCCGAGGGGGCCCTATCCCCACCCGGGCAGGCCTGAAGGCCTGCAGCTACGCCGCTATCATGGGGTGTCCCTTAGTTCACCGCCTGCTATAATGGCGCCCGATATGACCGCCCCCGTTCTCGTCGCCGCCAAGCCACGCGCCGAGCTGCTGTTGAGACCTTTCGTGGCCGTCCCGGCGATCCTCTTCGTCGTCGCCATGGTCTTCCTTCCCTCGCTGAACGACTGGTTCATGTACCACGACTACATCCACCTGGGCGCTGCTGCCACTCACAGCGTGGGGGACTACGCCAAGCGAGTCCTGGACCCCGGCGACGGCGGCGAGAGCTTGTTCACAACGGGGCGGCTGTACCGGCCCACCTACTACCTGACTATGCTGGTGGAGGAGCGGGCTTTCGGGTTGAGCAATCCGTTCCCATACCACCTGGTTAACTTCTCGATGCATCTGCTCAACGTTTTCCTCGTGTTCCTCATCGCTCGCAAGCTGACTCGCGATACGCTGGTCAGCTACGTCGCCGCTCTGGTGTACGGGCTACACCCCATCTTCTACGAGGCGCCCATCTGGATCTCGGCGATCACCGAGGTGCTGCTCGCTACCTTCTCGTTCCTGGCCATCTATCTCTTCATCCGCCATCTGGAGGAGCGAGGTTTGCTGGCCGGCGTCTTATACGGCGCCACCCTGGTCTCGGCGGTGCTCGCGTTGGGCGCCCGCGAGCCGGGGGTCTCCATATTCCTCATCCTGCCCGCTTACTACTTCCTGGTCCACGCGCCGCAGGAGTGGCGCCAGCCGCGAGCCTGGCTCCGCTTTGCCCCGTTCTTCGCCGTGCTCGGCGTCTACGCCATTATGCGCTACAGCATTACCACTGACGTGGCCAGCGGCGAGGGCGGGAACGCCGTGGGCAGCGTTGGCTGGCACATGTTCACCAATGTGTTTCTCTTCAACCAGTGGGCCGTCGTTCCGATCTATTCGAACCTCGGCGCCTGGTTCCCCGCTGTCACAGGCTTCGCGGCCATCCTGCTGATGAGAGTGCACGAGGAGTTCTTCTTCCGCGGCGGTGGCGTCGGGCGCTTCCTGGTGTTCTGGTGGTACGTCGTCGTCTTCACTTACTCGACGGCGGGCTGGATCAAGCCCCTGATCGCCGGTCGCTATCTCTACATGGCGCTGGGGGCCTTCGCCATCCTCTGCGGGCTGGCGGTGCCCTGGCTGGCCGACCTGGCCCGGCGCTGGTTCCCGGCTGTCGGCTCCTGGGCGAAGGTGGTGGCCTATGCCGCCGTGCCGCTCGTCATCGCGCCTGCCCTCATCTGGGGCACCCTCCACCACGAGGACAGCTTCGCGTGGGGCGCCGGTGAGTCGCACAAGTTCGTCGACCAGTTGCGAGATTCGTATGACTCGCTGCCGGCCGGGAGCATGCTCTACGTGGTCAACACGCCCAAGGTGCTCTTGTTCGCCGACGGCCCCTTCTTCCTCACGCCCGCCGTCCGGTGGTACTACCCGGGGGTCACCGCCGACAACATAAGCCCGGAAGAAGCACCCCGCATCCAAGCCTCGATGGGCGAGAACGACCACATTCTTGTCTACAGGCCGTAGCGAGGCATGCCACCGTCTAAGCCCGCCCGCACCGTCTTCGTCTGCCAGGAGTGCGGCCAGGAGAGCGCCCGCTGGCTCGGCCGCTGCCCCGATTGTCAGACCTGGAATAGCTTCGTAGAGCGGGCAGTGGCGACCGCGCCGCGGGCGGCGACGCCCGCCGCGCCGGTGGAGATGTGCGACCTGGCGGACGAGGAGCTACCCCGCCTCGCCCTCGATCTGCCGGAGTTCGAGCGCGTGCTCGGCGGCGGCATCGTTCCCGGCTCGCTGATCCTGATCGGCGGCGACCCCGGCATCGGCAAGTCCACCCTCCTGTTGCAGGTGGCGGCGCTGGCGTCCGCAGCCGGCCGCCGTGTGCTCTACGTCTCGGGCGAGGAATCAGCACGGCAGCTCCAGATGCGGGCGCGCCGCCTGGGCAGCGACGGCCGCGGCATCTTCATCGTGGCGGAGACGGATCTGGACGGCGCCCTTCACGCCGCCGATAGCATCCAGCCGGCCCTGGTGGTGGTGGACTCCATCCAGACGGTGCACAGCCAGGCTACCCCCTCGCCGCCGGGAAGCATCGCCCAGCTCCGCGAGTGCACCATGCGCCTCATGCAGTGGGCCAAGAGCGGCGGCGTGCCCGTCTGCATCATCGGCCACGTTACGAAGGAAGGCGACATCGCCGGCCCGCGCCTGCTGGAGCACATCGTCGACGTTGTGCTCTACCTGGAGGGCGAGCGCTTTAGCAGCTATCGCCTGCTGCGCGGCGTCAAGAACCGCTTCGGCTCGACAAACGAAGTGGGTGTGTTCGAGATGACGGGACAAGGCCTGGCGGCGGTGGAGAACCCCTCCGAAGTGTTTTTGGCCGAACGCGGCGAGGGGGCGGTGGGTTCGGTGGTGGTGCCCACGCTGCAGGGCAGCCGCCCGCTGCTGGTGGAGGTGCAGGCTCTCACCAGCCCCACCATGCTCGCTGTGCCGCGACGCACCGCGAACGGGTTGGACTTCAACCGCCTGATCCTGATCGCTGCTGTGCTGGCCAAGCGGGCGGGCCTGGCCCTCGCCAACCAGGACATCATCGCCAACGTGGTAGGCGGCCTGCGTGTGCAGGAGCCGGCTGCGGACCTGGCGCTGGCCCTGGCCATCGCCTCCAGCAACCGCGACGCAGCCCTGCCCAGCGACCTGGTGGCATTGGGCGAGGTAGGCCTCTCGGGCGAACTGCGCTCGGTCGGCCAGCTCGAGCGGCGCCTGGGCGAAGCCGAGCGCCTGGGTTTCCGGCGCTGTCTCCTACCCCAGGCCGCCCTCCGTCGCGTCGCTCCGGCCACGGGCCTGGAGCTGATGCCTGCTGCTACCCTGCGCGAGGCGATACGCCTGGCCTTCGCCTAGGGGCGCGGGCGGCCCTAGCGTCACTTCCGCTGGAGCCGGCGACGGCCTGCCTATCGATGTCTACTGCAGGAACGCTCTCCAAGTCATGGAGCCGCTGTCGCAATAGATGGGGTCGTGTCCGGGGAAGCCCGTGATCTCGATGTCGATGTCGATCTCACCTCGAGCTTGGTGGTCAGATTCGAGCCAGCCGGAGAACTGTAAAGTGGTATGCCAGAATGATCCTTCAGGGCCAGGCCCGCTCTGGCTGCCCTGCCCGGAGAATTCGCCGTTAACGATGGGGATCGGCGGGTTATAGACGATCTCCACCATTCCGGGCGTTGCGTCGAGTGATTCCGTGCAAGGGACCCACTCGGTGATGCTCCAGACTCGGCTGATGGCGCAATCCTCGACGTCGAGCCCCATCTCGCCTCCACCCAATGTGAGGCCTGAGTACAGCCCCGGCTCGGGGCAGGCCACAGAGGTAGGGGTCGGTGTGGGTGTGAGCGTCGGGCTGGCGGTGGGAGTCCCTACGGGTGTGGCGGTCTTCGTAGGGGTGGCGGTCTTCGTGGGAGTCCCCACAGGGGCAGACCCTACTGGCATCTGACAAGTCGCATCTGCGGAGGTCAGCACCAGCATGGAGTCGTACCTGTTCAGTGGCCCCATGTTGCAGATTCCGGGCACTGAGCAACCTGCAACGTAGCGCTTGAACCCGGCGGTCGGCCCTTCCCAAGCATAGGCGATGCTATACTTGCCAGAAATGCACGTCAGGGCCGCGCCCGGGTCGGTACCGTCAAGGCCCGACCAGGCAAGGTCGTACCAGCCAGGCGAGCTGAAGTTTATGGTGCGCGTCGCGCCGGGCGCGGAGGCAGGCGCTGGCATCTGGCATGTCGCAGCGGCGGAGGTCAGCACCAGCATGGAGTCGTACCTGTTCAGCGGCCCCATGTTGCAGATCCCGGGCACTGAGCAACCTGCAACGTAGCGCTTGAACCCGGCGGTCGGCCCTTCCCAGGCATAGGCTATGCTGTACTTGCCAGAGATGCAGGTCAGTGCCGCCCCCGGGCCGATACCGTCGGGGCCCGACCAGGCAAGGTCGTGCCAGCCTGCCGGGCTCAGGTTGACGGCGCGCGTCGCGCCCACTGTGGCCGAAGGCGTGGGCGTCGCTATCGGGGTCGGCGTGCGCGTTGCCGTGGGGGTGGGAGACGGGCCCGGAGCCGGCACGGCGCCCATCGAGAGCCTGCCGGAGCCGTACACGTTGTCCTTACCACTTGTGCCCAGGTCTACCGCTCGGCTCTCCAAGAAGGCCTTGATCTGCTGGGGAGAGAAGCTCGGATTAGCCTGTTTGACCAGCGCCGCAGCACCAGCGACGTGAGGGGCCGAGGCCGATGTCCCCCCAAATGGCTCAGGACTATAGGCCTTGGTGGATACCTGGTCGGGGCCGACCAGATCGGGCTTGATTCTACCGTCTTCGGTCGGGCCGCGGGAGCTAAAGTCCTCGATGGTGTTGGGTGTGGCCACGTCTACAGCGCCCACCGTCAGCGCGCTAGCGGCATCGCCTGGCGGGTCTATGCTGCCATCGGGCGTGACGTGCTCCAGCGGCGAGCAGGCTCCTCCACAATCGACAAACAGGTCGAAGTTCGCCTGGCCGTCGGCGTCGTAACGCTGGACCTTGATGGAGAACTCCTTGTCCAGGACACCGGTGTTGATCTCAGCCGCCTCCCAGGGCTCGAACGTATCGCAGTCCTGGGGGTTGCTGCTTTGACCTACCACCAACCCCAGACTGTCATAGATGGCCAGGTCGTAGTCGTTGCACGAGTGCTCCCAGGGATCGTTCCACCTTAGGTAGACCCGCGCGCTTTCGCCCGCCGCTAGAGTAAAGGTGTTGCTCTCGTCGCCAGCCTGGAATTCAAGAAACTTGTCCCCGTCCTGGTCCTTCCACTTGCCTGACCAGTGCTGCTGAGCCGCATTGCCCGCTGAATTCACCCACAGGATGCCGCTGGCCGTCGCTTCGTCTATCTTGTCGTGAATCGGTCCCGTGCCGTCCCCTGGGCCAAAGAGCGGGTTGCCGAACGATGCCGATATGACATCGACCCCCTGCTCTACAAGCCACTGTATGGCCTCCAAGTCCTCGTCCTCGGTCCCCGAGGCTACGAGGTACAACTGAGCGGCGGGGGCCATGTCATGGACGATCTCGGCGCAGGCAGTCCCGTGCTCGCCGTCGTCCATTCGCCCGTCGGCTCTGAACGAGCGGGTGACAACGTTGGAGGGCAGTTCACCGCCAAGGAGGGGGGTGTACCCCTGGAATCCCGAATCGAGGATAGCGACCTTGGTGCCGGTTCCCGTGAGGCCGGCGCTGCGCCATGGAGCAACGCCGCTAAGGCTAACCCCCGCGCTTGTGACCTCATGCGGCAGCGACCTCAACGGCTCGTTCACAAGCCTTATCGCCCCGTCGGCCCCCAAGCGCCCGAGCGCCGCCAAGGGCACCGTCGCCTGGATGCGATCCCCGTGCACCAACTCCGCTTCTCCTCCCACGGCGCGCACGGCCGACAGGGCGGCGGCTGCTTCGCCAGTTCGAGCCCGCACGACCACCCGTATCGAATCGCCGTGCGCCAGGAGTTCTCGCTCTGTGGCCGCGACCAGTGTCGGCCCTATCCCCACGACATCGTACGTCACGGCGAGGTTGGCCAGCGGGGTCTGGAGCTTGGCGTAGGGCTTTGACGCACGGCTGCTGGCGGCTGAAGGCGGACTTTCATCCGCTGAGGTCAAGCTGCCGAGCAGGACCAGGCTTGCGCTCACACAGAGGCTTGCGGCCGCCAATCCGAGGAGTTTCGTCATCTCTACCTTCCTTCGGGCTCAAGGCCTCCCCCGCTGCGGGCGCTGCGGTGAATGAGCTGCCAACGCTCACTCCCATCGCCCAGCGGAGACTAGCCATCGAGCGTAGCCAGTATGTGCGGAGGTGTAATGGTTGTCAAGCAGTCCGCTAGTGTTGCCTCAAGCGTGTAAGAGAACCCGGAATACACACTCAAGGATCACTGCCCAAGCTATGACTGCATCGCACCGCGAGGCCCGCTGCCACCCTGCGCGAGGCGATACGCCTGGCTTTTGCCTAGGGGGGGTGCCGCGGGCCCTCTCTGTTTCGCCACCTCCGGCGCTTGCCAATCCTGGCGCGTATCAGTAGTATGGGCGTGGCCATGCCGGGGTGGCCGGGCAAAGCGGAACACAGATTCAGGGAGGAGCGTGTTATGAAGTGGTCGGGCGTTCGTGTGGTGACCTCAGCCAAACTGACGCCATTCGGGACCCGCCTGCTGGCCGTCCCGGTTCTTATCGCCTTGGCCTTGGGGTTTCTGATCGCGGGCGCCGGCGGGCACTCGGCCTCCGCCGCCGTCACCAACCGCGGATTCGAAGCGGGGAACCTGACCGGTTGGAGCACCGGAACGGTTACAGAAGAAGTAGAAGTGGTTGGGAACGAGACCATCGGTGGCGGTGCAGTGGCGACTCCTCTGGAGGGTCAGTACATGGCCCGCCTGGGAACGCCTGAGCCGTCGGACTTGGAAGACCAGCCGATGGGGCCCAACGAACTGTACCAGAACTTCACTATCACCGAAAACAAGCTTCGCTTCGCCTACAACATCTGGACCTACGACTACACGGGGTTCGACGAGTTTCGCTGGGAGGTCACGCTCACCGATACGGACAGCGTCATCGGTTCCTACCAGACGAAGGCCTGGGGCGAAGGTGGGGATACGTCCCGGAAGAGCTCCGGCTGGCAGGTAGTCGAAATCGACACAGCCGCCTTTCAGGGAAGACCGGCCCAACTCTTCTTCAGCGGGCGGGGCACGGAGGATGACCTCTACGCCTTCTGGGTCTACATAGATTCGGCCGAGAACACGGCGGGCTCGGACGTGGTAAACCTGGGTGAGATCAAGGTCAACGGATTTGCGCCGAGCCAAAGCTCGCAGACCCGAACCATCTTCCTCACTCGACCTCCCGGAACAGGCAACAACACCATCTCAGTGCCCGTCGTCTGTCCCGACGGCAGCGACCCCAACAGCGTCGACCTGATCGTCGGCGGCACCGACTACCTCCAGGCCTACCCCATGGCCAAGGACGGCGACTCGATCTGGGAGGTCACCTTTCTCACACCGCCGGGTGACTCCGGCAACACTTTCACACTGACGTTGCGAGTCGACTGTGACGGATCGATCATCACCGTCAACATCGGCAGCCTTACGCTTATCGACCCCAGCGGCTTCGTGACCGATGCCGCAACCACGGCCGCCATCCCTGAAGCAACCGTCACGCTGCAGCGAATGGACGGCGGTACGTGGGCGGACGTTAACCCGTACGAGACCGCCGGCGACCCGCTCTCTCCGACCATCAATCCGCAGGTCAACCCAGAGCTCACTGACGGCGATGGCCACTACGGCTGGGATGTGGTAGCGGGCACCTATCGTGTGATAGTGGAGAAGGAGGGCTACGCCACCCAGACCAGCCCCTCGGTAACAGTGCCGCCGCCAGTCACCGATCTGAACATCCAGCTCGTGGCGGGGGCGGCGACGCGGACGCTGGAGTGGGCGGCGGGCTGGCAGAACGCCGTGTGGACAGGGGCCGCCGCTGCGCCGGAAGAGGCCTTTGCCTGCGCCGAGGGTAAGTACTCGGCGGCCTACCGCTACACGAGCAGTGGCCTGGAGCGCTACTTCCCCGGCCGGGCCGATATCTCCAACATGACGGACCTTGCCCAGTACGATCCGTTCTTGATCCTGATCACGGAGGCCGTTAGCTGCGACATGGATGTCGAAGGCGCGCCGGGAGCCAGCCGGGCGCTGCAGTGGGCGGTGGGTTGGCAGAACGCGGCCTGGACGGGCGCCGACGGCGCCACGCCGGAGAGCGCCTTCGCCTGCGCGGGCTCCAACGCGGCGGCGGTCTACAAGTTTGCCGGAGGAGGCACGCTCGAGCGCTACTTCCCAGGGCGGACCGACATCTCCAATCTGACCGCTCTCAACCAGTACGACGCGTTCCTAATTCTGCTCACGGCCCCGGTGACCTGCGACATGGCGATCGCTGGGCTGGCGGTTGACCTGAGTCCAACGTTCGCGGCGACGGCCGCGCCGACGGCCACGCCTCCGCCCTCGCCCACTCCGTCGCCTACGCCGACAGCGACGCCGCATCCGACGGCGGTCCCAACTCCGATTACCTGGAAACCGCCGTCTGGGTGATCGGGCTCATAATACCTGTCGTAGACAGGCTCGACTGACAGAGGAGTGCTTCCCACGCAAGTGGGAAGCACTCCTGATCTTGGCTCCGAAGGGGTCCCACCAATGCGGGGCCGCCGACACTCTAAACGATCAGGGCGCTCAGAAGTCGATCTGGCGGTGGCGTAAGAGGATGCTTTCTAAGACGCCCAGCGCCACGAACAAGGTGATGAGGGAGCTCCCTCCGGCGCTGATGAAGGGCAGGGGAATTCCCGTCACCGGCAACAGGCGGATGTTCACCGCCACGTTGATGAATACCTGGAACAGGATCATGATCACGATGCCGGTGGCGAGCAGGCGCCCGAAGGGGTCGCGGGCCAGTGTGGCCGCGCGCAGTCCGCGGAACAGCAGAAAGATGAACAACGCGAAGAGGAGCAGCGCTCCTATCAGACCCAGCTCCTCGCCCAGCACGCTGAAGATGTAGTCCCGGGTGGGCGTCTGGAGGTAGTCCAGCTGCGTCTGCGTGCCGTGGACCAGCCCCTTGCCGAAGATGCCACCAGAGCCGACGCTGATCTCTGCCTGGAGGATCTGAAATCCGCCGCCCAACGGGTCGGCCTCCGGGTTCAGAAAGACGGCGATGCGCTCCCGCTGGTAGTCTCCCATGATTCCCAGCACGACGAAGGGAACAGACAGGGTCATGGTCGCCAGGAAGACTAGGATGTGCTGCGGACGGCATCCGGCCACGACCACCATGCCCAGCCAGGCGGCGCCGAAGATGATGGCCGTTCCCATGTCCGGTTCCGCCAGCACCAGCATCATGGGCACAGCGGCGATCGTCAGCGAGACGACGAAAGTGCGCAGGCTCGATACCTCCAAGGTGCGGTCGGCCAGGAACTTGGCCAGGACGATGATCACCAGCAGCTTGGCCACCTCCGACGCTTGAATGGACAGACCGCCGGCGTCCAGCCAGCGCCGCGACCCGTAGGCGCTGGTGCCAACCACCAGCACCCCCACCAACATGGCCAGGGCTACGGCGTAGATCGTGGGGGCGACCTGGCCCAGCGTTCGGTAGTCCAGCCAGGCCACCGCGAACACCACGGCGACCCCCAACGTGGCGATGACCAGATGGCGCACCGCCGGGTGGCCGAGGCCCTGAATGCCATCGGGGTAGATGGTGCGCGAGGCGCTATAGATGAGCAGCGCGCCGTAGAACGCCAGCACCAGCCCGGACACGACAATCCAGGGGTCGAAGTTGCGCAAGGTGCGCCACTGGATCACGGCGAGCCCTCCGGCTGGGCGACGTACCGCTGGTGGAAGTAATAGTCGAAGATGCGGGCGGCCGCCGGCGCCGCGTTCTGGAAGCCGCCGCCGCGCTGCACGAAGACCACCACCGCGATCTGCGGATCCTCGAAGGGGGCGAAGCCCACGAACCAGCCGTGGGTGTCGTACGTACCGTCGGCGTGCTGCTCGCCGAACTCGGCGGTGCCCGACTTGCCGCCTATCGATAGGCCGGCGACCTTGGCGCTGCTGGCCACGCCCGAATCCACCGACTGGCGCATGGCCTCGCGCATCACCGCCAGGTAATCGGGGTTCACGGGCACCTGTCGCCGCACCTCCGGGCCGAAGGAAGCGATCGTGTTGCCGTGATCGTCTTGGATCTCGCTGATCAAGCGCGGGCGCAGCAGATCGCCGCCGTTGGCGATGGTGGCCACGGCGTTCACCAACTGGAGGGGCGTCACTGCCAGATACCCCTGGCCGATACCGAAGCTGTATGTGTCGCCTACGTACCAGGTCTCGCCCCAGTTCTGCTCCTTCCAGCGGGCGTCGGGCACGAGGCCGGGCGACTCGCCGGGCAGGTCGACGCCGCTGAGCTCGCCGTAGCCGAAGGAGCGGGCGTAGCTAGCCAGCCGCTCCTCGCCGAGGCCGTGGAAGCCTTCGTCCGCCTTGCCGCCGGCCAGGTAGTAGAAGTAAACGTCGGAGGACATGGCGATGCCTCGGTAAAAGTCCATTGCTCCCAGGGCTGCCCAGTCTCGGAAGTAATAGACTACGCTGGGGTCGTATTCGTTCTCCACGGTGATGTAGCCTTTGCTGGTGATGACGGTGTCGGGCGTGGCCACGCCCTCCTGGAGGGCGGCCAGGCCGGTGATGGTCTTGAACGTGCTACCGGGCGCGTACATCTCGGCGATGGCGTGGTTCACCAGCGGTTTGCCCGGCTGGTTGAGGAGATCGTCCAGTTCCTGCTGCGTGATGGCGCGCGAGAAGAGGTTGTTGTCGTAGCCGGGAAGGGAGACCATCGATAGGATCTCGCCCGTGTGAACGTCCATCACCACCGCCGTGGCATTGTCCGATGTCCCCATGTACTCGCGCAGGGCATCGGTCACCTTGCGTTGCAGCTCGAGATCGATGGTGAGGAACACGCTCTGGCCCGGCTGGGCCGCCCGCGCGTCCAGCACGTCCAGCTGGCGGCCGCTGGCGTCGACCTCGGCGAGTTCTTTGCCCGGCTTGCCGCGGAGGACGTCCTCGTAGTCCGCTTCTATGCCTGCTTTGCCCACCTGATCGTTCAGGATGTAGCCCCGCGGCCGCAACGACGCGTACTCGTCCTCTGAGATGCTCCCAACGTAGCCCACGATATGCGAGGTAAGGTCGCCGCTCGTGTAGTGGCGGCGCGCCTCCACCCGCAGCTCGACGCCCGGCAGGTTCGGCGTCAGCTCCTTAAGAATGAGGGCGGTGTCCCTGTCCAGTTCGTCCTTGATGACCACTGCATCGTAGGGGCTGCCGTCCTGCCGCTTGTCCTCCACCTTCTGGGCGATATCCTGCGACGGCATCTTGAGCACCTCGCCCAAGCGGTCGAAGACCTCCTGCTCGTTCTTGCCCGGAAGGTCCGCGGGCGTGATTACTGCCGTGTAGTTGGCCACGTTCTGCACCAGCGGGGTGCCGTTGCGGTCGTAGACCAGGCCGCGCAGGGGGAGCACCTGGAGCTCCCGCAGCCGGTTGTTCTCCGCCTTCGCTTGATAGCTGTCGACCTCAAATACCTGCATCCGCACCAGTTGCAGCGTGAGGATGCCGAACAAGACGAAAATGAGCGCCTGGAGGAGGAACAAGTTCCGGCCAACCGGGAAGGCGTTCTCCCTAGCCTTGTGCGAGCGCCAGCGCTGGCTGCTGCCGCGCAGGAAGTCCATCGTTCTACCCGACCACCCGCAGGCGAGCCTGGCTCTCGGTTAGGGTCGTCGCCCAGCGCAGCGGAATATAGAACAGGGGTGTGAGCACGGCGTCGAGCAGAGCGGCCGGCAGGAGCACCCGAAGGGGGCTCTCCAGCCAGGGCACGTCCTCGCCCAGGGTGGTGAGCACCACCATGTAGGCGAGATGATAGCAGAGCGACGCCACCATCACCACGACCACGGTAGGCACGAACTCACTCTGGGTCAGGTGACGCTCGCGGATACCGGCCAGGGGCACGATGGGCAGGAGGGCGAGGACGGAGACGCCCACGGGGTCGTTGGTGATCAAGTCCTTGAATACGGCGGTCAGGGGGATCAGAACCATGGTCTCCCGCGGCCCGCGAACCATCGCCCAGCACGTGAGCAGAACCAGGAGAGGGTTGGCCGTCACATCCATCAGAGGGAAGTAAGGAGCGGCCGCCACCTGCAACAGGACGACGGTCATGGCCAGCGGCGCGAGGAAAAGATACTTCATGGCGCGTTGTCCAGCCGCGCTGGCTGGAAGCTGGTGAGCACCAGGACGTTCTCTAGACGGGGGAGGTTGGCAGCCGGCTTCACCTCGGCCTTCTGGAAGATGTCCTGGGGACTTCCTTGCACCGAGACCACTTCGCCGATGAGGAGAGCGTCGGGGTAGTTGCCGCCTAGGCCAGAGGTGGCCACCGTGCTTCCGACCTGCACCTGCGTTTCCTGAGGCAGGAGCTCCATCCGCAGGCCGTCGTGGAGGGTGCCGCTCACCACTCCTTGCGTCCGCGACTCCATGACCATGGCGTTCACGCTGCTATTGGGGTCGGTGATGAGAGTGACCCAGGAGAAGTCAGCCAGAACGCTCGACACGACGCCTACCAGGCTGTTGCCGGCGCTCAGCACCACCATCCCTTCGGCCATGCCGTCGTCGCGGCCGCGGTCGATGGCGATCCGTTCCTTGAGGTTGCTGGGGTCTTGAGCGATGACCCGCGCCACCAGGAACCTGTCTTCGGGGCGCCCTTCCTGCACTTTCAGCAAGTCCTCCAGCCCCTGCGCTTGGGCCTGCTGCTCGTGCAGGCCGGCGATCTCGGCCCGCAGTTCCTCTATTTGCTGGCGGAGTTGCTGGGTCTCGTTCTCCAGGTTCCGGCGCTCGGCCACGCGGTCTAGCACATCGGCCACCGGCTCGGCAGCATTACGCACGCCGCGCTCCAAAGGCGACACGACGGTAAGGGCGAGATTGCGTAGGGGGTCGAGGGCGCCCTTCTGCGATAGGGCGATGGTGATCAGGGCCAGAAAGGCGGCGGCCAAGACCCAGACAAGCGTCCGCATTTCCTGCGATAGCCCATGCTAGCGCGGTGCTCGACGTTGGCTAAGGCGAGCCTGAACCTTGGCGAGGATCTCCGTTTCCTCCAGCATCTCGGCGGTCCCCCGCACGACGCAGCTCAAGGGGTCCTCCGCTACGTAGACCGGGAACTTGGTCTCCTGGGCCAGGCGCCGGTCGAGGCCGCGCAGGAGGGCGCCGCCGCCCGCCAGGACGATACCTCTGGTCATGATGTCCGCCACCAATTCCGGCGGCGTGATCTCGATTGTAGAACGCACCGCCTCCACAATGATTCCGACCGAACCGGAGAGCGCATCGCGGATCTCCACGCTGCTCACCTCGACCGCCTTGGGCAGGCCGGTGGCCAGGTCGCGCCCCTTGAGGACCAGAGTCGTTTCTCTATCCAGAGGCGATGCCGACCCGGCCTCGATCTTCACCTCTTCCGCCATGCGCTCGCCAATGAGCATGTTGTGCACCTGGCGGGCGTAGTTCACCAGCTCTTGGTCCATCTCATCGCCGGCCACGCGCACCGACGTGGCGGTCACGATGCCTCCCAGCGAGATGACGGCTACCTCCGTGGTGCCGCCGCCGATGTCGACCACCATGGAGCCGCTGGCCTCCATCACCGGCATGCCGGCGCCGATGGCGGCGGCCAGGGGCTCTTCTACCAGGTAGGCGGCGCGGGCGCCGGCGCTCAGGATGGCGTCGTGTACAGCCCGTTTCTCCACCTCCGTCACGCCGCTGGGGATGCCCACCGCCACGCGCGGCCGCGGAAAGATCCCGAGGCCGAAGTGGTTGTGGGCGGAGCGAATGAAGTACTGGAGCATGCGCTCGGTGACGGCGAAGTCGGAGATCACCCCGTCCTTAAGGGGACGCACGGCCACGATGTCCGAAGGCGTCCGCCCGACCATCCGCTTGGCTTCGCTGCCGATGGCAAGGATCTTCTTGTTGACGCGGTCGATGGCGACGACGGAGGGCTCGTCGACGATGATGCCGCGCCCGCGCACCAAGACAAGGGTGTTAGCGGTTCCAAGATCGATGGCGATGTCATGGGAGAAGAAGCCGAGAAGGGCATTCAGCGGGTTCAGCAACTCCACCCCTCCTGTCCGCGCCCTCGGCGGTCTCGGCGGGTCGCCGGGCGCTCGCTGCATTATACAATGCTTCTTGTGGCCGGGCAAAGATTGCGGGGCTGACCCTAACCCAAGCGCGAAAACGCTGGGCTTCAGCGCTTGGACCGCCGCCAGCCGGCGGCGACGGCCTCTTGTTCCGTGCAGAACCAGCGCTCGCCGGCTGCTTCGTCAATCGCTGTCTTGTCGTAGAACTCCCCGTCCGGGACGTGGTAGATCTTCTCGCCTGTGCTCTGGCTGATGTTGCCTTTGATCACCGGCTGGCCCGTGCCGGAGTAGTCGCAGGCGCCCGTCTGTACTGGGACAGTGGGAGTGGCGCACGCCGGCCCCCAAAGGCCGCGGCCGGCTTCCTCGGCGTCCTGTTGCAGGCCGAGGAAGAGCTCCTGGTGCTTCACATCCGGCGGATACGTGCTGGCAACAGCGTAGCCTTCCCGCACCAGGGAGGCATTCACCATCTCGCCGTCCACCCAGACATAGCGCAGCAGACGGCCGAAGTCATCGGTCTCCGAGATGTCCTTCTCAAGCCCCACGGTCTTACCTTGTACCAGTTGCCGATTACGCTCGCTGGCCTCGCGGCCGTAGCACCCCACGGGCCGGCGGGGGTCCACCGTCTCCGGCGTGTCGACGCCGATGTAGCGCACCTTGTAGGTAGTTCCCCCCATCATGACCTCGATGGTGTCTCCGTCCACGACCCGCGTCACCTTGGCTTGCTCTCCCACAGATGGCGTCACCGTGGCTGTGGGCGACGGTTGCCCTGTAGCGCCGGCGGGCGACATGGATGATGCGGGCGTGGTTCGGGGTGATAGGGTGTCGGTGGTGGCTATAGAGGCGGCCGTTGGCGTTGCGCCACCACCTCCCTGCCCGGCGTCCGCGCAGGCGCAGACCGCCAACGCGACGACTAGCAGCAGGCCCGCGCCGAGATACCGCATATTGCGCAGCAGCTCCAGGTCCCGGAGACTGAGAGCGAGGCCTTCGCTGGGGCCGTAAGAGGTCAGATCGATACGGTCGCCAGTTCTACCGGCTGGCGTTCCTCTGGGACGGGGTCACCCGTGGCCCTCAGGCTTTCGACGCATCCCTCTATTGCCTCGCGGGCATTGTCCAGCGCCTTTTCCCTGCTCTTGCCCCAGGTGTGGCAGCCGGGAAGCGCTGGCACTGAGGCCAGCCAGTTACCTTGTTCGTCTTGGCGGAGGACTACACTGTATCGCATCGTCGAGATCTAAGCTCTCTTATTGAAATCCTCAGCGGTTATGCCCGCGTCTCTTAAGATATCCGCTTGCGTACCGATTGGCAATGTCTGCCTGCCGGTGACGCGCTTGAGGCGCTGCGGCGTCAATGCTCAGCCACCCCATGCTTGCGCAGTAACTCCAAAAATTCCTCTTCGTTCAGGAGCTTGGTGCCGTACTGCTGAGCCTTCTGGAGCTTGGAGCCCGGCGCCTCGCCCACCACCATGTAGTCGGTCTTCTTGGTCACGCTGTCGGCGGCGACGCCGCCCAGCTTGCGGATCAGATCCTCCGCGCGGCTGCGCAGCATCGACGCCAGCGTGCCGGTGACGACGAAGCTCAGGCCGGCCAGGGGCCCGGCGGGCGGCGCCGCGGGCGTCTCCTCGGCCATGCGCACGCCTGCTTGGCGCAGCTTCTCCAGCACCCGCAGGTTGGACTCGTCCCGGAACCACTGGTAGACGCTTTCGGCGATGCGCGGCCCCACGGTGGGGATCTGGTCCAGTTCCTCCTGCTCGGCGCGGGCCAGGGCGTCGATGCTGCGGAAGCGGTCGGCCAGGATGCCGGCGATCTCGCCGCCCACGTGGCGGATGCCCAGGGCAAAGATGAGGCGTCTCAGCGAACGGTCCTTGCTGGCCTGGATGGAACGGAGCAGGTTGTCGGCGCTCTTCTCACCCATGCGCTCGAGGGCCACGAGTTGCTCCTTGGTCAGCGAGTAGACGTCGGAGGGGTCCCGGGCCAATCGCTCCCTGAGCAGGACGTAGCACCACGATTTGCCCAAGCCGTCGATGTCCATGGCGCCCCGCGATACAAAGTGGGTCAGCCAGCGGAAGGCCTGGGCTGGGCAGGCAGGATTGGGGCAGTAGCGCATCACCTCGTTCTCCGGCCGCACCACGGGCGTGCTGCAGGCGGGGCAGCGTTCGGGCATGACGAAGACCTGCTCGCGGCCGGTGCGCTTGCTCACGACGGGCCCGACCACTTGGGGGATCACGTCACCCGCCCGCTGGACGATGACTGTGTCGCCGATGCGGATGTCCTTGCGCCGGATGTCCTCCTCGTTGTGGAGGGTGGCCTGCTTGACGATGACGCCACCCACCCGCACCGGCTCCAGCACGGCGTAGGGGTTGAGGCTGCCCGTCCGTCCGATGTTGATCTCGATGGCCCGGAGGGTGGTGGTGGTCTGGATGGGGGGGAACTTGTAGGCGATTGCCCAGCGGGGCTCGCGGCCCACCACTCCCAGCCGTTCCTGGTATTCCAGCGGGTCGACTTTGACCACCAGTCCATCGATCTCGTACTCCAGCTCGTGGCGGCGGTCAGCCCACTGGCGGTAGTAGTGCTCGACACGGTCCAGGTTCTCGTAGCGTGCTATCTCGGGGTTAATGCGAAAGCCCATCTCACCCAGCCAGCGCAGAATCTCCCAGTGGGAGGGCGGATAAGGCCCTTCCGCCCAGCCGAGCTGGTATATCCAGATGTCCAGCGGCCGGCGGGCGCTGATGCGCGGGTCCTTCTGGCGGACGGAGCCGGCGGCGGCGTTGCGCGGGTTCATGAACAGCTTCTCGCCGCGGTCAGCCAGCTGCTCGTTCAGCCGTTCGAAGGCAGCCTTGGGCATGTACACCTCTCCGCGCACCTCGAAGCGGGGCGGCGCGTCCTTGGCCAGCAGCCGCATCGGGATGCTGCGAATGGTCTTCAAGTTCTCGCTGATGTTCTCGCCGCGATAGCCATCGCCGCGGGTTGCGCCCTGAACGAACCGCCCGTCCTCGTAGACCAGCGCCACGGCCAAGCCGTCGATCTTGGGCTCGCACACCATCGGGAAGCCTTCTACGTCCAGCAGCGTGACGGCGCGGCGGTACCAGGCCCGCAGCTCGGTGTCGCTGAAGGCGTTTGCCAGTGAAAGGAGGGGCAGGCGGTGCTCTACGACTCCGAAAGCCTCCACCGGCTGGCCGGCGACTTGTTGGGTGGGCGAGTCCGGCGTGATGAGCTGGGGGAAGCGCTCCTCGATCTGCTTCAGCTCCCGCATCAGCTCGTCGTATTCGGCGTCGCTGATCTCGGGGCTGTCGAGCACGTAGTAGCGATAGTCGTGATAGCGGATCTGGGCGCGCAGCTCCTCGGCTCGCAGCCGAGCGTCGAAAAGCTCCTTCTCTTGCTTCTCCTCGGTCATGACACAAGTCAGTATAGCAAAGGCGCCGCCCGGCCAGCGAAACATCCTGGTAATATCTGTGGCGTATCGTGGAGCAAGGAGGCGGGCCGCTATGATCCAGTACGCTCTTCGAGAGGCCACCGACGCGGATCAGGAAGCCATCTTGGATATCTACAACGATGCCGTAGTCCACTCCACCGCCAGCTTCGATCTGGAGCCGCGCACGTGGGAGGAGCAACAGCAATGGTTCGAGGAGCACAGCTCATCGTATGGCGTCTTCGTGGCCGCGATGGGGCAGACGGTTGTCGGCTGGGGTAGCCTGTCGCCGTTCAGGCCGAAGCCGGGCTATCGGTTCACGGTTGAGGACTCGATCTACGTCCACCAGGACTACCGTGGCCGGGGCATCGGCGCGGCCCTGCTCGGGCTCCTGGTCGAGGCGGCCGGTCGTGGGCAGTTCCACACTGTGATGGCGCTGATCGACGGCGACAACGCCGTGAGCGTTCGCCTCCACGAGCGCGTCGGGTTTCAGCACGTAGGTGTGGAACGGGAGGTGGGCCGCAAGTTCGACCGCTGGCTGGATGTGGTGCAGATGCAGAAGATGCTAGAATGAACGGCATGAAGCCCGTTATTGTCGACTACGGCGCGGGCAACCTGCGCAGTGTCGCTCGCGCCGTTGCGCGCGCCGGCTACGAGCCGCTCATCACCTCCGAGCCGGCCGCAGTGGAGCGGGCCGAAGTAGTGATCCTGCCCGGCGTGGGCGCCGCCGCCGACACGATGTCCAACCTGACGCGCTGTGGCCTGGTGGAGCCCATTCGCCAGTACATCGCCGGCGGACGGCCGTTCCTGGGTGTGTGCATGGGGATGCAGGCCCTGTTCTCGGTCAGCGAAGAGGGTGGCGAGCACCACTGCCTGGGCATCCTGCCCGGCCGCGTCCGCCGTCTGCCGGACGGCCTGAAGGTGCCCCACATGGGCTGGAACAGCGTACGCCAGCGCTTGCCCCACCCCGTGTTCGAGGGCATTCCCGACGGCGCATTCTTTTATTTCGTCCACAGCTACTATCCGGACCCAGAGGATCGCTCGGTGGTGGCCGGCGAGACCAGCTACGGCCTGACCTTTGCCGCGGTCGTGGCCACGGCCAACATCGTGGCCACCCAGTTCCACCCAGAGAAGAGCGGCGAGGCCGGCCTCCGTCTGTACGACAACTTCCTGAGGCTGGCCCGCAACGGCCAGGCGTTCGCCTGACGGCCGCCGCGGTGTTACCCGCCCTTGCTTTCGAGAGGCGAACGTATTACTTTTGTTCGCGGGTAGAAGCATGGAGATAGTTCCCGCGATCGACATCCGCGGCGGACGCTGCGTTCGCCTCTACCAGGGCGACTTCGGTCGCGAGACCGTTTTCGCCGACGACCCGGTCGAGGTGGCCCGCCGCTGGCAGGACGAAGGGGCCCCTCGCCTGCACGTGGTGGACCTGGACGGCGCCCGCGAGGGCTGGCCCATGAACGCCGACCTCGTGCGGCGCATCGTGGCTGCTGCGCGCGTTCCGGTGCAGGTGGGCGGCGGCCTGCGGGACATGGCCGCCATCCAGCGCTACCTGGACACCGGCGTCGACCGCGCGGTGCTGGGCACTGCGGCGGTCAAGGACCGGGCCCTCTTGGCCGAAGCCCTCGCCGAGCACGGCGAGAAGATAGTGGTGGCGGTCGATGCCCGCGTGGGCGTGGTGGCCGTTGAGGGCTGGCAGGAGGAGACGCAGGTCGCTGCGACGGAGCTTGTAAGCGAGCTTGCCGACCTGGGCGTAGGTCGTTTCATCTACACCGATGCGCTGCGAGATGGCACGCTCCTGGGCCCGAACTTCGCCGCCATCGAGAGCCTGGTGGCCAGAGTCAGCGCGTCGATCAACTATGCCGGCGGCGTCTCCAGCATCGACGACCTGGTTCGGTTGGCCTCTCTTGGCTTGGAAGGCGCGATCGTTGGCAAGGCGCTGTATACTAGGGACGTAGTTCTACGAGAGGCCCTAGAGGTCCTGGGACGGGCCGCCCGGCCCGGAAGGGGGTTCTCCTCATGACCCTGGCCTCCGATGACCTACGAGATGTCATCAAGGGGACCATCGACGGCCTCTTCAGCTTCGTGGAGACGGAAGTCGTTCCCCTGGAACAAAAATATCGAGAGGTCCTGGCTGACGAGAGCAAGGTGTTCGGCCCCGACCTCAAACTCGTGCCCGAGATCCAGCAGGCGCGGCTCGATGTCCGGCGCAAGTCGGGCAAGGCAGGCTACTGGGCGATGTTCTGCCCGGAGTCCCTGGGTGGCGGCGGGCTCGGCGCTTTCGTCAACATCCACGTGCACGAGGCTCTCTACCGAAAGCACGGGCCCGGCCGCCTCTTGATGGGCTGGGCCAACGGCTTCATCACCACCCCGCTCATCGCCAGCTTTGTCGACGGCCCCCTCGGGATGTTCACCGTCGCCAGCGAGGTCATCCGCACGGATATCGTGCCGTCGTTGATAGCGGGCGAGAAGACGATCTGCTTCGGGGTCACCGAGCCCGACGCCGGCTCTGACCTCTGGAACCTGAAGACCAAGGCCCGCAAAGAAGGCGACGAATGGGTGATCAACGGCACCAAGCAGTGGATCACCAACTCACCCTACGCTGACTACGCGGCGGTGTTCGCTGTCACCGACGAGGAGGCCTTTGCCAAGCACCAAGGCGGCATCACGGGCTTCCTGGTCGACACGACGCTGCCCGGCGTCGACACCTCTATCGTCTTCCCCATCATGGGCCACGTCTCCAGCGATTGCGGTTCGATAGTGCTGGAGGATGTGCGGGTCAAGGATGAGTACGTCATTGGGGAAGTGAACCAGGGCTTCCGGGTCACAATGATGGGCATCTCCGAGGGGCGGCTGTGCTACTCCGGCGGCGCAATCGGAATGGCCGAATGGGCGCTGGACAAGTCTCTAGCCTATGCGAAGGAGCGAAAGACCTTCGGGCGCCCCCTGGCTGACCACCAGGCCATCCAGTTCATGCTGGCGGACAGCGCCATCGATGTGTTTACAGCTAAGTACTCGGCGCTACAAACGGCAGCGCTGGTAGACGAAGAGCACCAGCGGGGCGGCCGGACGCCGATCAAGGAGATATCCATAGTCAAGGCCTATGCCATGGAAATGGCGCAGCGGGTCTGCGATCGGGCCATCCAGATTCACGGGGCCATGGGTCTATCCGGCGAGATGGGGCTGGAGGAGGCGTTCCGCATAGCCCGCACCTGGCGCATTCCCGACGGCACTTCCGAGATGCAGCGGCGGACCATTGCCCGCCAGTTGCTCCGAGGCGACGCCGTCTTTTAGATTTGTCTGAATGGGTCGCTCTAAGGCGACCGCTGTGGTAGTCTTAGCATCCGGGTTTGGCAGAGGCCCAAGAGGTCCTGAGTAGGGTCTTATGACCTGAAAGGAGAGTTACCGTCATGACCATGGCTGGCGACGAACTGCGGGACATCATCAAGGGGACCGTCGATGGCGTCCTGGCTTTCATCGACAGTGAGTGCGTGCCCGTCGAGCAGAAGTACCGGGAGATCCTGACCAACGAGGCCAAGGTGTTCGGCAGCGATGGCCGCTTGATCCCCGAGATCCGGGAGGCCAGGGACGACATCAGGAGGAAGTCGGCTAAGGCCGGCTTCTGGAGCATGTTCGCCCCTGAGTCCATCGGTGGCAGTGAGCTCCCCCCGCCGGTGAGCATTCACCTGCTGGAGGCCATCTACAGGAAGCATGGCGCCGGCCATCTGATGATCGGCTTCGCTAACGCCTTCCTCACTACCCCCCTCGTGGGTGGCTTTGTGGATGGCCCCTCCCACATGTTTGCCAACGCCAATGAGACCATCAAGACGGAGGTTGTGCCCCACCTGTTGGCGGGCGAGAAGACCATCTGCTTCGGCGCCACCGAGCCCGACGCTGGCTCCGACCTGTGGAGCTTGAAGACCAGGGCGCGCAAGGTGGGCGACGAATGGGTCATCAACGGCACCAAGCAGTGGATCACCAACTCCCCCTATGCCGACTACGCGGTGGTCTTCGCGGTGACTGACGAAGAGAAGTACGCCAAGCGCAACATGTTCGACAGCGGCATCACTACCTTCCTCGTCGACACCAAGCTTCCGGGCGTTGACAACAACACCATCTTCCCGATCATGGGCCACGTCTCCAGCGACTGCGGAAGCGTGATCATGGAAGACGTGAAGGTCAAAGAGGACTACATCCTGGGGAAAGTCGGTCAGGGCCTGCTGACCGCCATGGGCGGTATCTCCGAGGGGCGAATGGCCATCGCCGCTGCCATGCTGGGGCTGTCGGAGTGGGCGCTGGACAAGTCCATTGCCTACGCCAAGGAGCGAAAGACCTTTGGCCGTCCCCTCGCCGACCATCAGGCCATCCAGTTCATGCTCGCCGATTGCGCTATCGAGATCTTCACCATGAAGTACGCTATCTTGCGGGTGGCTGACCTGGTGTACGAGTACCCGACGACCGGCAAACTGCCCATCAAGGAGATCTCCATCGCTAAGGCCTACGCCGTAGAGACGTGTCAGAAGATCTGCGACCGGGCGATTCAGATCCACGGCGCGATGGGCCTGTCCAGCGAGATGGGTCTGGAAGAGGCCTTCCGCATCGCTCGCACCCTGCGCATCCCTGACGGCACCGGCGAGATAATGCGGCGGACCATCGCCGGACAGCTTCTGCGGGGAGACGTCGTCTTTTAGGGTTGACTGAAGCCGACCTAGCGGGAGTCATCGGCATCGCCTTCCTGGCGGCCGGCTGCCAGTCGCTGACTGGCTTCGGGTCGGCCTTGGTGGCGGTGCCGTTGCTCTCTCTCTACCTTGACGCCAAGCTGGCGGTGGTGATCAGCACGCTGCTTTCCACCGCCATCTCCGCGCCGCTATTGGCAGAGGTTCGCCGGCAAGTGCGCTTGGCCAAGGTTGCGCCGCTCGCCCTGGGCAGCGTCGCCGGCGTGCCGGTTGGGCTCCTGATCCTGGAGGGTGTGGACGCCAGATCGCTGAAGATCCTGGTGGCGGCCGTGGCAATCGGGGCCAGCGTCATCCTCTATCTGGCGCCTCGGCTTCACTTTGGCAGTCGCAACGTGCTGTCCTCGCTGGTTGCCGGCGCCCTCAGCGGGCTGCGGCGGGCCAGCACCAGCATGGCCGGCCCGCCGCTGGTCCTCTACACCCTGAGCCACGAGAAGGAGATCGAAGACTTCCGCAGCGCCCTGTTGGCGATGTTCCTCTTCACTAGCCTCCTGACCGTGCCCGGGTTCATCGTCGCCGACCTCGTCTCCCGCGACGCGCTCCTGGCGACCGGCGTGGCCGTCCCGGGGCTGGTCGCCGGGCTGCTGGCCGGCGCCTACCTGCGCTCACGGGTGCAGCCGGAGCTGTTCCGAAGGCTGGTGCTGGCGGTGCTGGTGATCACCAGTGTTGGGGTGATAGTCTCTGCTACAGGAGGCGTGGGGTAACGTAGGGGCAGGGCTTGTCCCTGCCCTCCCCGCCCATAGGGAGGGGCTCGTGCTGACCAAGCGCATCATACCGTGCTTCGACGTGAAGGACGGGCGCGTGGTCAAGGGCGTCCGCTTCCTCAACCTGCGCGACGCCGGCGACCCGGTAGAGCTGGCCGCCCTGTACGACGCCGAGGGCGCCGATGAGCTGGTGTTTCTCGACATAACGGCATCACCCGATCGGCGCAAGACGGTGGTCAAGATGGTGGAGCGAGTGGCCGACCAGGTGTTCATCCCGTTCACCGTCGGCGGCGGTGTCCGCAGCACGGAGGACATGCGGCTGATGCTGGAGTCGGGCGCGGACAAGGTGGCGATCAACACCGCTGCCGTGGAGAATCCGCGCCTGATTACCGAAGGGGCCGAGCGCTTTGGCAGCCAGTGCATCGTGGTGGCCATCGATGGCAAGCGGGCGGGCGCGGGCCACTGGGAGGTGCACACCTACGGCGGCAGCGGCGGCGGCCGGCCGACGGGCCTCGACGCCGTCGAGTGGGCGAAGCGGGCGGCCGAACTGGGGGCCGGCGAACTGTTGGTCACCGGCATGGACGCCGACGGGACGCAGGTCGGCTACGACCTGGCCCTCACGCGAGCCGTCTCGGAGGCGACGACGGTGCCGCTGATAGCTTCCGGTGGCGCGGGCAACGCCGACCACATGTACGACGCCATCGTGGAGGGCAAAGCGGACGCGGTGCTGGCGGCCGGCATCTTCCACTTCGGCACCTACCGCATCCGCGAGATCAAGGAGTATCTGGCCTCGCGGGGCATCCCAGTGAGGCTGTAAGGTTTCGCCATGTTGAAGTTCGACGAGAAGGGCCTCATTCCGGCCGTCGTCCAGGACGCTGACAGCGGCGAGGTGCTCACCCTGGCCTACATGAGCGAGGAGTCGCTGCGGCGGACGTTGGAGTCGGGCCAGGTGTGGTTCTGGAGCCGCAGCCGGCAAGAGCTGTGGCACAAGGGCGCCACGTCCGGCAACTTCCTGGACCTGGTGGCCGTCCTCGAGGACTGCGACGGCGACGCTCTGCTGGTGAAGGTGCACCCCCGCGGCCCCGCCTGCCACACCGGCGAGCGCTCCTGCTTCTTCCAAACGCTGGAGGGAGACGCGACCTAGCGTCTCGGGGCCCGTTGACGGGCTGTGCTCCAACGGACTAGACTGCGCTCGCGCCTAAGGGATGGGAGCGCAGCGCGCATGCGAATCCGTCTATTTCTTCCCATAGCGGCCGTGGCCGGTCTTGCGCTCCTTGCCGCTTGCGGTGGTGGAGGAGGGGAGCAGCCTACGCCCTCGCCCACGCCCGCAGCCAGTGCGGAGAATGGCGCGGAGCTGACCGGCGAGCAGGCCATCCAACTCGTCCTAGACATGCTGGAGGAGGCGCCGGATCAGCGCGCCGATCCCTCCACGGCCACGGCCAGGCGTATGACGGAGTGCGAGGCTCTCGACGTGATGGGGTGGGAGGGCATTCCCCGGGGCCGGCCATCAACGCCGCCGTCGGAGAGCCCGGTGTGGCTGGTAGAGGTGAGAGGCGAGTTCTCCGGCTTTATCGGCTATGGGCTCACGCCTGACCCCAGCCCGCCGCGCGCCGGCAGGTTCACCCAGATTCTGGAGGTCGACGGCTCGGTTGGAGCCGCCGCTATTATCTCTGACGAAAGGGAGAAAGAGGGCCCCGAGCTATCTCGCGAGAGCATCCTGGAGCGGGCGCTCCTCGAGGTCGACATCCCGGGCAACGAGCCCGATCCCTCCGCGGCCACTCTCACTCGAATGACATATCGGGAAGCTCTGGACACGGTGCGAGAGGAAGGGGCTCCGCAGGACTTCTCCGAACGTCCCCACCAGGATGACCCCGTCTGGCTGTTCGAGATCAGGGGCGAGTTTCTTGATTGTTGCGCCGGGACTCCGCTGCCCGGGCGAGCCTTCCTCGTCCTCGCTCTGGATGGTTTCGTCGAATCCGGCGCGTTTGTATCTGACGCCACGCCGACGCCCTAAGGCTCGCCGCTGGCGGGCTCTGGTTCGGGCGCCCCGGCATCCCCCGCCAGCGCCTGGCGCAGGGCGTGGAGGGCCACCTCCACCTGGCTGTCGTCCGGCTGGCGGGTGGTGAGCGACTGCAGCCAGAGGTTGGGCGCGAAGATCGCGCGGACTACGCGGTTGCTCTGGAAGGCGCCGCCGAGGCGGATCAGCTCGTAGCTTAGGGCGGCGATGACCGGCACCAGACCCACGCGCGATAGCAGGCGCAGCCAGAATGGCGGCGAGCCTACCAGCACGAACAGCGCCACCGATATCACTACCACCACCAGCAGGAAGCTCGTGCCGCAGCGGGGATGGGCCGTGCTGTAGGGCTGCACCGACGCCACCTCCAGGGGCGCGCCGTGTTCCAGGGCGTTGATGGCCTTGTGCTCGGCGCCGTGGTATGCGAAGACCCGGCGGATATCCGGCAGGAGGCCGATCAGCCCCAGATAGCCCAGGAGGACCGCCAGGCGGATGACGCCCTCCACCAGCGCCGCCCAGCGCTCGTTGCCGATGGCGTCCTCCAGCAGGCCGGTGGCCAGCACCGGCCCCACGAAGATCAGAGCGATGACGAAGGCCAGCGCGACCCCCACCGTGACCCAGAGCATGGGCCCGCTGACCTCGCCTTCCTCCTCTTCCAGCGCGACGTTGGAGGAGAAGATGAGGGCGCGGGTACCCAGGGCCAGCGTCTCCCAGAGAACGATGAGGCCCCGCAGGAGAGGGATGCGGCGCAGGCGGGCGCTGTACACGCCGCCCAGCGTCTCGACCCGCAGGGCGATATCGCCGCGGGGCCGGCGCACAGCCACCGCCACCAGGCGACGGCCGCGGATCATCACGCCCTCTAGGACGGCCTGGCCCCCGTAATAAAAAGGGCCTGCCTCCGCCTCAGGCGGATGGGCAGGACGTCCCAAGGTTCGCTCCTCTACGGTGTGGAGGCCGAGGCTTAGCCCTCGGCCTCTGTTTCCTTCTTGCCCTTCGAGGCCGTCTTGGCAGCGGCCGGCCGCCCCGTCTCCTGCAAGCCGTAGCGCTTCAGGAAGCGCTCCACGCGCCCGGCGGTATCGACGATGCGCTGTTCACCGGTGAAGAAGGGATGGCAGTGGCTGCACACCTCGACGTGCAGGCGGGGCTTCGTCGCCCGCGTCTGCCAGGTGTCGCCGCAGGCGCAGACAACGGTGGCTTCGACGTATTCGGGGTGGATCTTAGGCTTCACGAAATGACCTCAGTCTCGCTAGGGGCATCTGCTTGCTGGTCAGGCAGGTAGACGCTTACCTTCTTGCGCCCCTCTTTGTTGAAGGGCTCGAACTTCACCTTGCCCTCGACGCGAGAGTAGATCGTGAAGTCGCGCCCCATGCCGACGTTGTTGCCGGGGTGGATGCGGGTGCCCCGCTGTCGAACGATGATCGTGCCGGGCTGGACCAGCTGTCCGTCGTAGCGCTTCACACCGAGGCGCTTCGATTTGCTGTCGCGGCCGTAGCGGGTGCTGCCGCCGCCCTTCTTGTGTGCCATTCCTCACTCACCTTGCTCAGTGCGCCGCCTTCGCTTGGGTGGAGCCTCTTCCGTCGATTTGGGCACGGCTACCCTCCGCGGGCGGGGCTTGGGCGCTTCTTCGGGCGCCGCGGCTTCGGACGCCGCTTGCGCAGCGGCCTCGGGCGCGGGCTCAGCCGCCGCCTGCGGGGCAGCCGTCCTGCGTCGGCGGGTCTTGGGCGCCTCTTCGGTCGCGGCGGCCCCTTCCACTGCTACCGGCGGCTCGACGGCTGCGACGACGGGAGCAGCTTCCGGTTGTTCCCCGGGGGCCGCGGCCTCCGGCTGGGCCTCGGCGACGACCGCCTTCTCGGCCGGTGCGCGGCGTTGGCGCGGCTTGGCCGGCGCCTTGGCGGGCGCCGCGGCGACCAGGGGCTCGACGCCTGTCAGGATCTGACGGATCGCCAGGCGGGTATAGGCCTGCCGGTGACCGGTCTTCTTGCGATAGCGGGTCTTCGGCTTGTACTTGAAGACAATGAGCTTGGGGCCGCGGCCGTGCTCTATCACCTCGGCCAGCACGCGGGCGCCGGCCACCTGCGGCTCGCCCACGGTGACATCGTCGCCGTCGGCTACCAGCAGCACGTCGGACAACTCGATTACTGCTCCCACCTCTGCGGGCAGGAGCTCCACGTCCAGGAGTTGATTGGGCTGTACCTTGTACTGCTTGCCGCCGGTACGGACTACCGCGTAAATCTGGGACCTCCTCACAGGCAGATCGCGCCGATTCTACCAAATCAGCATGGTCAGGGTCAAACGAGAGGGATATCGGGCCGGGACGGGGCCTACTGCTCCGGGAGGTCGGGCTCTAGGCGGGCGGTGGCCGGACCGCCGCCCCAGGCCAGTCCCGGCTTGGGCGGAGCGACGAGGGGCTCTGGGCGGGCCTCCTTCTCCTCGGGTTTGCGCTCCGTCTCGGGCTCAGGCTCGCCGGTGACGGGGGTGGGCTCGCCCTCCATGGGGGAGTTGAACAACGCCTCCAGGGCTTCCCCCTCGATGGTCTCCTCTTCGATGAGGTGCTTGGCCAGTTGGTTCAGCTTGGGCCGGTTCTCGGAGAGTGCCTGGCGCGCCGTCTGGTAAGCGCTATCGATGATGCGGCGCACCTCGTCGTCGATTTCTTCGGCCACCTTCTCGCTGTAGTTGCGCTGCTCGGAGATCTCCCTGCCCAGGAAGATCAACTCCTCGCGCTTACCGAACGTGCGGGGGCCGAGGCGCTCGCTCATGCCCCACTGGGTGACCATCTGACGGGCGACCTTGGTCGCTCGCTCCAGGTCGTCCTGGGGCCCGGTGGACATTTCGCCCATCACCAGTTCCTCAGCCACCATCCCGCCCAGGGTGGCGGCGAGCATGTCCTGGAACTGGGAGCGTGTCCAGAGATGGCGGTCCTCAGCGGGCAGGAAGCGGGTGAAGCCGCCGGCCATGCCCCGCGAGACGATGGTGATCTTGTACACCCGGTCGGCGTTGGGAAGGCTGCGGGCCACCAGCGCGTGCCCGGCCTCGTGATAGGCGATTATCTCCTTCTCCCGTGGACTGATTACGCGGCTCTTGCGTTCCGGCCCGGCGATAACCCGATCCACCGCCTCGTCGAACTCCGACATCGTGACCCGCTTCTTGTTGCGGCGGGCGGCCAGGATGGCGGCCTCGTTCACCAGGTTCGCGAGGTCAGCCCCCGAGAAGCCCGGCGTCTGCTTCGCCATGACCTCCAGGCTCACGTCCTTGTCCAGCGGCTTGCCCTTGGCGTGCACCTCCAGGATGGCCTTGCGTCCCCTGATGTCGGGCCGGTCCAGCACCACCTGCCGGTCGAAGCGACCGGGCCGCAGCAGGGCGGGGTCCAGGATGTCCGGCCGGTTGGTGGCAGCCATGACGATGATGTTGGTATGGGTGTCGAAGCCGTCCATCTCCACCAGGATCTGGTTGAGGGTCTGCTCGCGCTCATCGTGGCTGCCGCCCAGGCCGGCGCCGCGGTGGCGGCCCACAGCGTCGATCTCGTCGATGAAGACGATGCAGGGCGAGTTGCGCTTGGCCTGGTCGAACAGATCGCGCACGCGGGAGGCGCCCACGCCCACGAACATCTCCACGAACTCGGAGCCGCTGATGGAGAAGAAGGGAACGCCCGCCTCGCCGGACACCGCCTTGGCGAGCAGGGTCTTACCGGTGCCGGGCGGGCCCAGCAGCAGCACGCCGCGCGGGATGCGCGCGCCCAGGGCCACGAACTTCTCTGGCCACTTCAAGAACTCCACCACCTCCTGGAGTTCTTCCTTCGCCTCGTCCACGCCGGCCACGTCCAGGAACGTCACGCTCGGTCGCGTGCCGGCGAACATGCGGGCGCGGCTCTTGCCGAAGTTCATGGCCTGTGTGTTCGTCCCTTGGGCCTGTCGCATGATGAAGAACAACAGCCCGCCGAACAGCAGCAGCGGCAAGAACGTGGTGAGGATGGTGCCCCAGGGGAACCCGCCGCCCTTGATGTTGATCTTGGGGTACCTACTGTCGTCGGGAGCGACGCCGTTGTCCTTAAGCACCTCGTAAACAGTAGTGCCCTTCTCCAACTTCGTCTTCAGTTGTTGGTCGCTGTTCGTCAGCGTGTAGGTGACGTTGTTGCTGTCCACGTCGACCTTACTGACCTGCCCCTGTTTCACGTTCTCCACAAACTGGCCAAGTGGCACTTCCTGCTTCTTGGTGCCGGTCTGGCCCATGAGGGTGTACACAACGGCCGCTACGCCCACCAGGACGATGACCCAGATCAGGCTATTGCGCAGCAAGCGACCGTACATCGACGTCTTCCCCTAAATACACTTCTTTGGCCGACCAGCTATCGGTCGGCCAACCCTCGAATTCATTATATCAGAACAGGCGACCGACACCAAACGCGGCCCGAGCGGCGGCGCTTCACGCTGTCACGTCACTGCGATACCACACCCTGAAAAGTGCGGCATCGGACAATCCGATCGCTGCCCCAGCCTTCAGGCTGGGGCCAAGCATCAACCCTACTTGGGCGCGTCCGAGGCCAGCACGCCGGCCTGGGCCCAATCCTCCTTGGCTACGTCCTGAAATATGATGATGGTCGCTTCGGGTGTGGTGTGCGCTATGTTGACGACGGCCTCGGTTATGACCCGCGCCAGTTCCTGCTTCTGGGCGTGGGTGCGGCCGGGCCACATCTCTACTCGCACGATGGGCATCGCTTGCCTCCTGCGTCCAAGATTTCTGGTTCAGGGTCAACTTAGCGGCGCCCATAATCCTTGTCAATTGTTCGTCTCCGTGTTAGTATGGGGCGGACAGGGGGCGACACATGGGGGACCCTCCCACCTTCCTCTTCGAGGAGGACCTCTGGGCCCAGGGTGCGGAATTCGTTGCTGGCGTTGATGAGGTGGGACGCGGTCCGCTGGCGGGGCCCGTGGTAGCTGCTGCTGTCATCCTGCCCACCAAGGCGAGTTTCCCCTGGCTGGGATGCGTCCGTGATAGCAAGGTCCTTCCGCCCCGCCGCCGGGAGGATTTGGCTCTGTGCATTCGTGAGCAGGCCACGGCCTTCGGCATCGGTGTGGTTCCCCATCACGTCGTGGATGTCCTGGGCATCGTCAAGGCCACCTGCGCTGCGATGCAGGCCGCGCTGGACGAGCTTTCGGCCCAGCCCGACTTCGTGCTTATCGACGCCATGCGCCTTCCCAGATGCTCTTTCTCCCAGCGAGCCGTGATCCACGGCGATGCCCTGTCGTTGTCCATCGCCTGTGCATCCATCGTCGCCAAGGTCGCCCGTGACCGGATGATGCTGGATGCTGAGCGGCGTTTCGAGGGCTACGGCTTCGCCCACAACAAGGGATACGCCACCCGCGAACACCTGGATGCCCTACTTCGCCTGGGGCCCTGCATTATCCATCGACGCACCTTCGCACCCGTGCGGGCTTGCCTGCCCGACAGCGGGGCCCGATTAGCGGCGAATAGCCCGGAGCGCATGTGAAAGACGGCCGCCGGCGCCTGGGCGCCTTTGGCGAGCGGCTGGCCGCCGCCCATTTGATGGCCAAGGGATACCAGATTCGTGCCCGCAACTTCCGCTGCCGCGAGGGCGAGATCGACATCGTGGCCCAAGACGGCGGGACGCTGGTGTTCGTAGAGGTGCGGACGCGTCGAGGCGACGCTATGGGCAGCCCCGCCGAGTCGGTTACCGCTGTCAAGGAAGCGCGGCTGGTGGCGGCGGCCATGTGCTACGTCCAGGCGCTCACCGAGCCGCCCTCCGACCAGCGAATCGATTTCGTGGCTGTGCAACTCTCGCCGGGCGGCCGCCTGCTGGCCATCGAGCACATCGAGGGTGCGGTGGACCAGCGGGAGCCAATCTAGTCGATTGCGGCCCCCGGACGGACCTCTGTGCTATCATGGTGGCGCACAATGCTACCATGTTCGCTTGGCCGCACCTCATTTCGGCGGGAAGGCCGGTAGGCTGTGCCCATCTACGAGTACCGCTGCAACGCCTGCGGCAGACGCGTCAGCGTCTTCCAGCGCAGCATCCAGAGCGCCGTCGCAGCGGTCTGTTCCCACTGCGGCAGCGGCGATCTGGCACGGCTCATCTCGCGGGTAGCCGTGGTGCGCTCGGAAGAGAGCCGCCTGGGCGACATGGCCTCCGACGCCGGTCTGGCCGACCTTGACGAACGCGACCCGCGCAGCCTGGCCCGCTGGGCGCGACGGATGGGCCGCGAGATGGGGGAAGAGCTGGGCCCGGAGTTCGACGAGGTGGTGGAGCAGTTGGAGGCGGGCGAAATGCCCGATGATGGGGACGAAGAGGAAGGGGGAGACTCCCTGGACGAGTTCGACTAGGGGTGAGGGAACCGTGCCCATCTATGAGTTCAAGTGCCAGCAGTGCGGGCGCCTGACCAGCGTTTTCGTCAGGAGCGTGGGCGCTTCCTACAAGGTGACCTGCCAGCACTGCGGTGGCAATCGCCTGGAGCGGGCCGTGTCCCGCTTCGCCTATCACAAGTCGGAGCAGTCCATCCTGGAAGAGTACGGCAGCGAGCCCACGCGCCTGGAGGACTACAAGGACCCCCGCCAGATAGGCCGTTGGGCGGAACGCAGGTTCCAGGAATACGGCTTGGACATGCCCGACGAGGCCCGCAAGATGATCGACGCGGCCCGGGAAGGCGAGCTCCCGGAGCCGATGATCGACTGACGCGTCAACGATAGCAACGATAGGAAGGTGCAATGCCATGCGGCAGTCAGCCGAGCCGACCCAAGGCCTTACCTCCCTCATGGACGAAGTCCGCAAGCAGTTCGACGCTAAGCACCACGCCCGCGAACAATCGCTGGCCCTCTGCCGCGACGCCCTTCGCCATTCGGCCAACGCCATCCGCGCAATCCACCGCGGCGAGTTCGACGGCGCCGAGAGACTCCTGGCTGAGGCGAGGGCGATGCTGGAGCAGGCCGGCCAGGCCCTGGCCGGCCATCAGGACATCTTCTACGCCGGCTTCGTCCACAACGCCGCCAAGGAGTTCGCCGAGGGTTGCTTCACGCTGGCCATCATCGCCGGCCGGCCGCTGCCTTCGCCGTCCGACCTGGGCGTCGAACCCGCGGCCTACCTCAACGGCCTGGGCGAGGCTGTGGGCGAGCTGCGCCGCCACCTCTTGGACAGCCTCCGTCGCGGCGAGATCGAGCGCTGCGAGGGCGTGCTGGCCGCCATGGACGACATCTACACCGCGCTGGTGACCATGGACTACCCGGAAGCCATCACCGGCGGCCTGCGCCGCACCGCCGACGCTATGCGCGGCATCCTGGAGCGCACCCGCGGCGACCTGACGGTGGCCCTGGTCCAGCGCAAGCTGGAGCGCCGCCTGGAGGAGTTCCAGGGCAAGCTGCCGCCCCAAACGTAGAGGCGCTTCGCGTAGTGGCGTTGCGTGCCGCACCGCCTTGCCGCGTCCCTAAAACCCTTGTTCCAACGTCCATCGTATGCTACAATTAGCGATCGGCCCGAACCTGAAGGAGCCTCCATGCCTCTGGACGCCATCGTCGTGCGGGGAGCCCGCGAGCACAACCTCAAGAACATCGACGTCGTCATTCCCCGCGACAAGCTGGTCATCATCACCGGCGTCTCGGGCTCGGGCAAGAGCTCGCTGGCCTTCGACACCATCTACGCTGAGGGCCAGCGCCGCTACGTCGAATCACTCTCCGCCTACGCCCGCCAGTTCCTGGGCCAGATGGAGAAGCCGGACGTCGACTACATCGAGGGCCTCTCGCCGGCCATCTCCATCGACCAGAGGGGGGCGAGCCGCAACCCCCGCTCCACCGTAGGCACCCAGACCGAGATCTACGACTACCTGCGACTGCTCTTCGCCCGCGCCGGCCGGCCTCACTGTCCCCAATGCGGTCGTCCCATCCAGCGCCAGACCGTCCAGCAGATCGTCGACTCCATCCTGGCCCTGCCACCGGGGCGCCGGCTGATGGTCCTGGCGCCGGTAGTGCGCGACCGCAAGGGCGAGCACCTGCACATCTTCGAGGATGCCCGCAAGGCGGGCTTCGTGCGGGTACGGGTCGACGGCCGCGTCTACGACCTGGCCGAGGACATCGACCTGGACAAGAACCGCCGTCACTCCATCGAGATCGTGGTCGACCGCCTGGTGACCGAGGAGTCCGGCTCCGATGGCTCCGGCGCCACCAGCCGCCTGGCCGACTCCGTGGAGACAGCCCTCAGGATCGGGAGTGGCATCGTTCAGGTGTCGATCGATTCGGCCGAAGAGGCCGACCCCTCGGTTGCCTCTGAGGAGCGTCTGTACTCGGAGCACTTCGCCTGTGTTCACTGCGGCATCAGCCTGGGCGAACTGGCGCCGCGCAACTTCAGCTTCAACAGCCCCCACGGCGCCTGCCCGACCTGTACCGGCCTGGGCGTCAAGATGGAGATCGACCCGGAGCTGGTTATCCCCAACAAGAATCTGACCCTGGCCGAAGGCGCCATCCAGCCCTGGACCCGCGCCAGCACCGTCGCTACCTGGTACTTCCGCATGATCGAGGGCGTGGCCCACAAGCACGGCTTCTCCACCCAGGTGCCGGTGCGCCAGCTCAAACCGGAGGATCTTCGCATCCTCCTCTACGGCACCCAGGAGATGGTCACCCTTCGCTACACGAACCAGTTTGACCGGACCCAGTACTACGACACCACATTCGAAGGGGTCATCCCCAACCTGGAGCGCCGCTACCGCGAGACCGAGTCCGATTACGTGCGCGGCGAGATCGAGCGCTACATGGCGGCCAACCCCTGCCCGGTCTGCCAGGGCGCTCGCCTCAAGCCCGAATCGCTGGCGGTGACCGTCGGCGAGCGCAACGTCCACGCTGTCACCCAGATGAGCGTGGTGGAGGCGCTGGCCTGGGTGGAGGAACTCCAGGCCCCGGACAGCGTCCTAAGCGAGCGCGAGCGAACGATCGCCTATCAGATCTTCAAGGAGATCCGCTCGCGTCTGACCTTCCTGGTGGACGTGGGTGTGGAATACCTGACCCTGGACCGGGCCACGGGCACGCTCTCCGCCGGTGAGGCCCAGCGATTGCGTCTGGCCACGCAGATCGGGTCCAGCCTAATGGGCGTCCTCTACGTCTGCGACGAACCCTCGATCGGGCTCCATCCAGTGGACGGTTCGCGCCTCATCGCCACCCTCCAGCGCCTGCGCGATCTTGGCAACACGGTGCTGGTTGTTGAGCACGACGAGGCCACCATCCGCGCCGCAGACCACGTAATCGACCTGGGGCCCGGCGCCGGCGAGCAGGGTGGCCACGTGGTAGTGGCCGGAACGCTGGACGATGTCGCCGCCTGCCCCCAGTCCATCACCGGCCAGTACCTCAGCGGCGCCCGCGAGATCCCCCTGCCGCGTCTCCGCCGCCCGGGCAGCGGCCGCTACCTGACCATCCACGGCGCCCGCGAGAACAACCTCAAGAGCATCGACGTGCGCATCCCGCTGGGCAAGTTCGTCTGCGTGACCGGCGTCTCGGGCTCGGGCAAGAGCACGCTGGTGGACGGCATCCTGTACAAGAAGGCGGCCCAGCTACTCTACGGCGCCCGCGACCGCCCCGGCGAGTGCGATGGCATCAGCGGCCTGGAGCACATCGATAAGGTCGTGGACATCGACCAGTCGCCCATCGGCCGCACGCCGCGGTCGAACCCCGCGACCTACACCGGCGCGTTCACCCCCATCCGTGAGCTGTTCGCCTCCGTGCCCGAGGCGCGTCTGCGCGGCTATCGACCCGGCCGCTTCTCGTTCAACGTCCGCGGCGGTCGCTGCGAGGCCTGCCAGGGCGAGGGCTACATCGAGATCGAGATGCAGTTCCTACCCGACGTGACGGTGCCCTGCGAAGTGTGCAAGGGCAAGCGCTACAATCGCGAGGCGCTGGAGGTCACCTTCCGCGGCAAGAACATCGCCGAGGTGTTGGACATGACGGTCGACCAGGCGCTGCCCTTCTTCGAGCCGTTCCCCAAGGTGCGCAGCAAGCTCCAGACCCTGCGTGACGTGGGCCTGGGTTACATCCGCCTGGGCCAGCCGGCCACCACGCTGTCCGGCGGCGAAGCTCAGCGCGTAAAACTCTCCACGGAGCTGTCACGCCGGGCCACCGGAAGGACTCTATATATACTGGACGAACCCACCACCGGCCTGTCGTTCGAGGACGTGAACGCCCTCCTGCGGGTGCTCCACCGATTGGTGGACGCCGGAAACACGGTGGTGGTTATCGAGCATCAGTTGGACGTGGTGAAGAGCGCCGACCACATCATCGACCTGGGCCCGCTGGGCGGCGCCCGCGGCGGCGAGATCGTGGCCGAGGGCACGCCGGAGGAAGTGGCGCAGGTGGAGCACAGCTTCACCGGCCAGTACCTGCGCGACGTGCTGGCGCGGCACCAGGAGCGGGAGAAGGTGGGGGCGGGAGAGCAGCAGTGATGTCGAGGCGCCTACCGGGGGGTCCCCTTACTTTGCTCGCCACGGTCTTGTTGATCGCTGCGCTTGGGGCGGCGTTGACCATCATCCTGGGCCGGGAGAGAGAAGAAGTCAGCGTCTCAGCAAGGCTCCAAGCGAACGCGGAAGAGTACCCGGGTTTCACCATGGAGGACCTCACTGCATCTGTGACCGCAGATAACTGGTTCGACGGGGGCGGGTCTGTAGGAAGCATGATGCTTATCCCGAACGGCGGGCAGATTTCGTTAGGCTTCTGCAGTTCAGAACTACTTGATGCGGTACTCACCGAGTGGTCGTCGTACGTAGTTGCGCGCGACCAAGTGGGCGGGATGCTGCTAATCTACCTTCGTCCAGTCGACGCCTTGTGGGTGACAGCTTCCGAGCAGGATCCTTCCCCCGTCCGTCTGTTTCCGGGCGCGGGAAGTCACAAGGTGGCCATATTCGGAAACTTCGCAGAGCTCCAGCGGACGAGGGCACACGGTCGGGTGGAGTCTGTCGTGGACGTGGGATACGATCTCTTCGTGAGGGATTATGAAACAGTCCTGACCATGAACCTGACGGACAATGATGCCGCAACAGAGCCTCCACAACTGTCGGGAAAGACCGGGTTCGTCGCTGAAGCAGAATGCTGGGGCCTCATCTTGCAGGGCACGAACTACTCCCCTGGCGGGTCAGGTGAATTGGTGCGCTTCTCAGGCATGGAAGATCCGGTCGGCGGGGTAAAGGGAACCACGGATCACCTTTCTCTGCAGGGTGTGACCGGCACCATATTCGTGGGTGACAGGCAGACGTCCTTTGACGTTCCCTTGGATTCGCTCAGTGTTCGCTTCTCGCAGGGCGTAGTATTCGGCGTCTCCTTTGCCCAGGGCGACCTGTTCTTGACCGGAAAGGTGGAGAGCGTAAGCATTAATGGCGTCGAGCAGGTCCAAACGAAGTGGGTGCCGTGGGCAGTGACATTTAGAGAGATTATCATAGCGGTGTTCGCATCCGTGGCAGGTGCGGTAGCTGCCGTCGCTGCAACCGCGGCATTGCGTCGTCAGCGAGCCTCCGAGTGACGTCCGAATGCCCTACGCCCTAACGCTGCCCCAGCACGAGGCTCGCCTGGCCTGCCTTGCCGTCCTCTATCACCTGGCGCAGCCCGGCTCGGAGATCGACCGCGACACGTTGACCGTGGTGCAGCACGGCCTGGCGGAGGTCGTGCGCCAGTTCGAGGAGCAGATCGCCGCCAACTCCGTCCGATTGGCGCTGAGCGCCTACCAGCTCAACCGCCTGGGTGAGGCGATGCTCGGCGCCATTAACGAACTGAAGGCCTACCCCATGATGGATGCTATGGTGAGCGGCAGCAGCCGGCCGCGCAGCACCGCCGCCGGCTTCGACGAGGCGCTGCGCCGGCTCTTTCCCCAGACCGCCCTCGACGCCAACTATGCCACTCGGCTCGCCCAAGACACGCTCATGCTCTGGCGACGCATGGAGAGCGGCATTCGCCAGGCGGAGGCGGAGCTCGACGCCCAGAAGCGCGCCCAGGAGGCGGCGCGGCACAAAGGTCTGTGGCCCTTCGGGCGCCGCTAGGTCTGGTAAGACCTACCGTCAATTGTCGCCAGTCCCCTTGACTTGTGCGCTCCCTTTCGGTAAGATGCGGTCGGATAGGGAATTACGCTAGTTTAGACAGCAGTTTATTCCTCAAAAGGAGGATGGCCCGTGACCTACGTCATCACAGAACCCTGCATCGATGTGATCGACAAGTCGTGCGTGGAGGTGTGCCCCGTCGACTGCATCCACTTCGATGAGGGCGAGGACCGCATGCTGAACATCGATCCGGACGAGTGCATCGACTGCGGCGCCTGCGAGCCTGCCTGTCCGGTGACGGCCATCTTCACCGAGGACGACGTTCCTGACAACTGGAAGGAATACACATCTCTCAACGCCCAGTGGTACAAGGACAAGGCCACTGTCAGGTCGCGCGTCAACGCGCTGAAGCCGGCGTAAGAACCCAGAACCTAGAACTTAGAACCCAGGAGCTTTCTGTGTAAGAGGCCCTGGGTTCTTTGCTTGGCGGACACTGGTTCTCGGCTCTGGGTCCCAGGGCCGAAGGCTCTCATACCACCGCGATCGTTGAGCCGGCGGGCGTCTTGGTTACCTCGATGCGCACCGGGAAGGCGTCGCGCAGCTCTTCCACGTGAGTGATGACCAGCAGGCAGCGGAAGTCGTCCTGGATCGTCTGGATCGCTTCGACGAGCCGCTCGCGGCCGCCGCTGTCCTGAGTGCCGAACCCTTCGTCGATGATCAGCGTGGGCAGGGGCGCCCCAGCTCGGCGGGCGAGCAGGCGCGATAGGGCGATTCGGAGCGCGAAGTTGATGCGAAACGCTTCGCCGCCGCTGAACATCTCGTAGCTACGTGTGTCGCCCAGTTCATCGGAAACCTTGATGTCCAGCGTCTCCACCACCGCCTTCTTCTGCGTCTCCCGCTGGGTGGTCATGGCCAGCGCCATGCGGCCGCCCGTCATCTGTGACAGCAGGCGGTTCGCCTCATCGGCGATCTCCGGCAGCACGCCATCGATGATCAACGCCTGCACGCCGTTTTTCCCGAAGGCGGCGGCGAGCTCATCGTGGATGGCTTTGTCGGCGGCGGCCTGGTTGAGCGAGTTCACCTTGGGCCGCCGTTCCTCCTCCAGCGTGCGCAGGCGGTCCAGATCGCCCTCCAGGGCGCCGAGGCCCTGACGCATGCGTCGCTCGTCCTGCTGCATGCCCTCTAACCTGGAGCGCTCCTGCGCCAGGCGAGGCGCCAGGTTCGGTTGGCGCTCCAGTTCCGCTCGTAGCCGGTTCGCCTCCTGTTCAGCCTCTTTACAGCGTCCCTGCCAGCGTTCGCGGCCCTCCTGGGCGGTGGTCAGGCTCTCCAGCTCTCGCTCCAGCAGCTTCTCGGCCTCGCCTAGCCGGCGGAAGCGTTCCTCGAACTCGGCCAGCTCCTCGGCGGCCCGCCGCGCCTCCTCGTGGACGGCGGGGTCGTAGGTCAGCGCCGCCATGCGGCCACTCAGCTGCGTGAGCTGTCGACGCTCGGCCGGAGCATAGTCCTGACGGTCGAGGCGCTTCTGGAGGGCGGCGAGCTCGGCCCGGGCGCCGGGTAGGGCCGCCGCTGCCGCCTGCCCCTCGTCGAACTGGCGACGCACGAGGGCGAGGCGCTGGTCGAGCTGGCTTTGGCGGCGGCGGGTCTCCGTCTCGAGACCGACGATGCGCCGGCGGATCTCCTCTGCGCGGCGGGAGAGGGTGAGACCCTGCTCCTCGCTCTCCTGGAGAGCCCGTTGTCTGGCCGCCTCTTCCCGGCGATAGTGGTCGCGGATGTGGTGCAGCTCGTCTTCGCCCAGGTCGGTGCCGCAAAGGGGGCAGCGAGCCCCGGCGGTGGCTAGCTCGTCCGCCTTGCGCTCCAGGTCTGAGAGTTCTGTCTGGAGGCGGCGTCGAGCCTCGGCCAGCGACTGGAGGTCGGCCGCCGCCTGCTGCTCTTCGGTCCGCAGCCCGGCTAGCTTCGCTTCATCCCCCGTCAGGCTGGCTAGTTCCTGTTCGAGTGTCGCCTTCTCTTGGCCCAGCGTCGCTAGGGCTGCCGCATGGGCGGCGAGGTCTTCCACGCGACCCGCGAAAACGGCAGCCTCCGCCGCCAGGCTCTGGCGAGCGGAATCGATCTTTGCCTGGAGGTCCCGTTCCTGCAGCCGCAGTTCGTTCAGGGCGGACTGGAGGCGGGTCAGTTCTGCCTCGCGGGCGCGCGCTTCTTGCCAGAGACCGTGGCCGCGGCGAATGTCCTCCGCCTGGGCCACCACCGCCCGGTACTCCGCGATGCGCGCCTCATGGCGGGTCACGTCCTCGTCGCAGCGCCGCAGCTCCTCCTGCGCCTGGCGCAGGCGCTCCTCGGCGGCGGCCAGCAGCTCTTGCTGGCGGGCCAGGGCCTCGGCGGCGGAGCGCAGTGATTCCACCAGGTCGTCCTGCGCGCCGATGGCTTCTTCCAGGAGCGCCACCTCCTGGCGCGTCTCCTCGAGCTGCTGCTCGAGACCCGGCCGGCGGCCCAGCTCCTGGTCGATGCCCTGTAGCTCCATGTCGAGCTGGCGGCGGCGTAGCTCTGCCTCTTTGGCCAGCTCCTTGGCGCGCTCGGCCAGGGCATCGTACTGGTCGAGGCCCAGGATCGCCGCCAGCACCTCCTTACGCTGGCCGGGCGTCTTGCGCACGAACTCGTCGGCGCGGCCCTGCATCAGGAAGGCGCTGTTGATGAAGGTGTCGTAGTCGATGCGGAGGATCTCCTCGATGCGTCGCTCGGTATCTCGGAGCGTGTCGCCGGAGATGGGCCGCCAGCCACCGGGGCCCTCCACGAACAGCTCGAGGCTGGAAACGCCGGGCCGGCCGCGCATCGCCTTCCGCCTCTGGCGGACGGCCCGATAGCGGACATCGTCCACCAGGAACTCGAAATCCACCTCGGCTTCTGTCTGGCCGGCGTGGACAAGCTCGTCGTCGCTGCGGGCGCGGGACTTGCCCCACAGGGCCCAGGTGATGGCGTCCAGGATGGCCGACTTGCCGTGGCCGTTGTCACCTGCCAGACAGGCCACGTGGATGCCGGTGAAGTCCAGCGGCGGCACGTTATCGCGATAGCAGAGGAAGTTGCGCATCGTGAGCCGGCCGGGAACCACGGCTTCGCTCCTCTAGCCCAGGACGATCGGTTGCCCCAGCGTGGGGATACAGACCTCGATGCCGCTGCCGGCGAGCGCCTGGGCGAAGAGCTCCGGGTGCTCGGTGTGCACTGGGATGAGGACCTTCGGTCGAATGGCCCTCGCCAGCTCGACCAGCTCTGGCCCGCTGGCGTGGCCAGAGGCGTGAGCGTACCTCGGCTCGAAGTCGGGCGGGTTCACCCCGAACCGTTGCAGCCAGCGCCTTAGGCGGCCCCGGTCGAGCTCCATTTCCATGTTGAAGGGCTCGCTGACGGCGCTGACGTAGATGCTGCCGGGAGGAGGGCGCAGGTCGATCAGTTCGTTGAGCTCGTAGAAATCGAGGTGCAGCAGGTAGCGGCCCGGGTCGGCGGCGATGTCGTACGCTCTCACACCGCACTCGTAGTGCTCGGTGTGGATCGTCGAGCAGTCCTTCCTGTCCCACTCCGTTGAGTACCCAAGGTCGTACTTCGTCCCGACGTAGTCGCTCTTGCTGTAGAGCATGCTGACCTTGCGCTTCAGGTACACCTTGACGTTAGGCTCATCGCACGCCGGCCGGACGGGGGCGTCGGGCAGCGAGCTCAGCCTGTTCGTCAGGTAGGCGAGCTTGGCCGAGATGACGAGAGTGCGGCCCGTCTCGCGGGCCACGTCGATCATCGTGCGGTAGCGGGTCGTATCCTTCCAGGCGAAGGCCACCATCGCCAGGCCCGCGCCGGCCTGCGACACGAGCCGCGCGCACTCCTCGGCCACGCCGGTCTCGCTGTCCGGAGCGTCCTTCTCGACGCGCGTCCCTTCGATTATGAGCACGTCCGGCCGGCTGCCCGCGAGGGCGTCCCTGAACCCCTGGGTCAGGTGGCCCGCCGTCCCGTGGAACCGCAGGTCGCCCGTATACACTATGCGCTTCTGCCCCGTCCTCAGGACAACGGCCGTCGCGCCGGGCACCGAGTGGTCGACCGGGTGCAGCTCGGCTTCCATGCCGCCCACGGCGAATGGCTTCTGCGGACAGACGGCATTGACGGGCCGCGGGACGCATTCCATCTCCATCTTGGGCGTGCCGGGGAAGAACGCCGCGTTCCCCAGCTTGGCTATCGACCGGCGGCCGACGTTGATGACGTCCGAGCCGAAGCGACCGATGCTCAGTTCCTCCGCCGTCTCCATAACGGCTTTCGTGGTCTCCGAACAGAATACCGGCACGCTCTCGTCGAGCATCGACACGTGCTGGAAGTGGTCCATGTGGGCGTGCGAGACAATCACCGCGTCCAAGGCCGGCCTGCCGTCCCTGTCCTTGACCTCCTTGTAGCTTTTCACGTCGGCCGCCCACAGGGAATCGTCGGCCACGTCCAGTTCATCGAGCGTCTCCCGCAGGCGTTCGGGCTCCAGCAGGTCTTGGCGGTATATCCCGTCGACCTTCGGCAGGATGCCCAGAGCGAGCAGGTCCCCGAGGCCGCTGTTCGTCCTGGGCTGCAGGAAGTCTTCGTAGAAATCGCCCATCTTGGCGAAGCTCATGCCAAAGTCGAGGAAGACGCGATGGGCGTTGTCCTCCACCAGGATCTTGTTGCCGCCGATCTCGCCAGCGCCGCCGTGGACCGTGATGGAGATCATGAGGCCAGCTTTCTCGGCCCAAACCTACTCGAAATCGCTGTAGACCTTCTTCGGGTCCAGCAGCGCGCGCTCGATCGATGGCTTCCTCCGAAGCCACTCCATATAGAGCCCAAAATAGATGGGGTCGATTTCCTGCAACTTCCGCCGGAGTTCGACTATGGCTTCTTTCTCCAGGGGCCACTGCAAAGACGCCAGGTTCTCTACGATGAACTGCGTCCTCTCGTTGTCGGTCGGAGGCGGTCGAAGCCGCCTGATGACCGTGCTCACATGTTCACGCGTAGGCTCGTCGCGGAGTTTCTTGAGCGCCCCGCCAATGGCCCTTCTTACGAGGGGGTTAGGTTCATTCTCCATGGCGTGCTCCAAAGGATTAACGCCGTCCGACAGCCCAATTTCCCCGAGCGCCCAGGCGGACCAGCTTCTGACCTCTGGATCGTCCGCCTCCATCCCATTGACCAGGTCGGGGTAGGCCTCTTTGCAGTGTAGCTTTCCCAACGCCCACGCGCACAGGCCTCGGATGGCGCTGCTGGCGTCTCGACGGAAGATCGACAGAATGCAGCCAGATAGCTCCTTGGCGTCCTCCTTGACAATGGCGAAGATGGCTTGTCGCCTTCGGCGAGGATCAAGCGAGCTGAGCTCTTGCCTCAATGTGTCTACACGGGTCATTGCAGCACCTTGGGGCCCGTCATCGTGGAGTCTCCACGTCCTACTCCTCGCCCGCCAGCAGGGCCTGCGCGTGCCGCAGCAGCGCCTCGCGCCGGTCGGCCGCCACGTTGCGGTCGTCCAGGTACAGGCGCAGCGCCTCGAGGGGCGTCAGCGACTCCGGTCGCACGCCGGCCGGCAGGCGGGTCGTGCGCTGCTCGTCGATGATCTCGCGCTTCACGTAGGCCACGAACTGGGCGCCCGACAGGGCCTGGCGCACCTCCGTCTCGCGCAGGAGCGGCTCCTGCGCCCGCGACAGGCGGACGATGACCCGCACGATGGCCTCGCCGATGCCGGCGCGCTCGATGGCGGCCAGCACCTCGGGCGTGGGGTCCTCCCCGTGCGGCGAGACATTGACCGTCACGAAGGGCCGCGTCCACACCGGGCGGAACTCGGGCTGTGCGACCAGGCGCTCTCCGTGCGGTTTCGTCTGGTCGACCTCGACCACGTAGAACCCCTTCTCGCCCTTTTCCTCGCCGAAGTCGACCCGCGCCAGACTGCCCGGGTAGACCACGGGCGTGGCGCCGTCCAGTATCTGCCGCGCGTGCATGTGGCCCAGGGCTACGTAGTCGACGAGCTGCGGGTGGAGGGTGCTCTTCAGGAGTTCCGGGTAGCGGCCCACCGTCATCCACTTCTCCGAGCCCTCCTGCACCAGCGAGCCCGCCAGCGCCACGTGCCCGGCCAGAATCGACGGCAGGTCCGGGTCCAGGGCCTCGCCCTGCTCCTCCACGAACCGGCTTACGGCCTGCTCCATCCGCTCCAGCACCTGGTCGATGGTCAGATTGGCCTGCTCATCGCGAGCCAGGAAGCGGCCGGGCGTGAGCCAGGGCAGGGCCACGATCTGCAGCGGCCCGGCGGCCGTCGGCACCACGTGCGTCCCCGGCTTGCCGCCCACGTACACCGAGCCCGCCTCCCCGTTCTCGCGCGACAGCAGCGTGCCGAAGATCTCCAGCGAGGTCGCGCGCGAGACGGCGGCGGGCAGGTCGTGGTTGCCCACCAGGAGGAACACCGGGGTGCCGGCGTCCACCAATCGCCGGACGCGGCGTGCGAACTCGCGCTGGTGGGTCTGGGAGGGCTCGCGGCTCTTGTACGCGTCGCCGCAGAACAGGACGAGGTCTACGTGCTCCTCGACGGCGTAGTCCACCAGCTCGTCAAGGGCGCGCAGGAAGTCCAGCAGCCGCGTCGATAGCCCGGTCGTGGGGTCGACTCGCCCGTAGGTCTCGACCCCCAGGTGCAGATCAGCAAAGTGGAGGATGCGCATGGGTTCCGCCACGTCGGCTGTAGACTATGCGTTCGGCCAGGGCGCGGTCAAGCGGCGGGCCAAACGTTCTGGGAAAATGTCTGGGGGGAGGCTCACAGCCTCCCCCCAGACACAGTGGTTTGCCCCTCTGGTTACGGGATGATCCTCCGGAGGTTGAAGGCCTCTAGCAGGTTCTTGGCGATCTCGTACGTCGGCCTCGTGGCCGCGCGGGTCTGGTCGACTTCCTCTACCTCCATGGGCACGTTGAGGGCGAAGGTTAGCGGCGAGCCGCCGGTGTTGTCGACCACCTGTGGCCAGCCTTTGACCTTCGTCAAGTCGGCCGGCGTCAGCACCGCCACCCGCCCGCTGACAAGGTTCAGCCAGGTAGCGAGGAGTTGCGCCTTCTGGAGCGTCTCCATGTCGCTGGTGACCGGCGACAGGACGGTGCGGTAGTTGGCCAGCGTGCCCGGCCCGTAGATGTTGCGCACAGCCGGGCCGAACGTGTCCGCCGCCACGTTGACGTAGTCCAGCAGCGTCTGGAAGTCAGTCTCCGAGTACTTGCCGGTCTTGACAGCGTCGTACCAGAATCCCTTGCTGCGCGGGTCGTACGGGCCGGGGATGACGTAGACGATCTGAATGAAGATCGCCTTCTCCCAGCCAGCACAGTCCTCCGCCACCACGTTGATGTTGTTGATGCCCGTGTGCAGGGGCACATTGAGCCCGTAGCCGAGCGAGTTCGGCGGATAGGGCGGCGGCCAGTCCGGGGTGTTGGCGCCGACCGGCTGCTGGGATGCCAGCGTCTGGCCGCTGTCGACGTCAACGGCGCGCACCTCCCAGAGGCAGAGGTTGTCCGTCGCGTTGCCGGACAGGCCGAGCGTGTTGGTGTTGGTGAGGATGCCCCGCTCCAAGTGGACCTGGTCCCAATGCAGGCCATCCAGAATGCCCTCGGTTATTGAGATTTCCGGCCGCGTCGTGTCCAGCTTGAAGCGGTACTCCTGGGTAGCCTCCACGTTGTCAGCTTTGTCCCCCGAGTACCAGTGAAGGATGTTCCAGCCTTCGAGTTCGATGGTGAACGGCCCAGTGTAGTCCTGCCACCCCCCGCCGTTGAGCTGCCACTTCGTATACTGGACGCCGGAACCGAGCTCGCCGCTGGTCAGCAACGGATCCGACGGGTCCAGCGTGAACGTCACGGGTGATTTGTACCAGCCGCGCTTTCCGTCCGGCGCGGCGGGCTCATGCGACATGTCGGTGACCGGCGGGGTCTTGTCGATCTTGATGACCCTGGTAGAGAGCTGGGTGGTCCCAGCGCTGTTGCTGGCCGTGCAAGTCAGGACGGTGCCAGCCGTCTCTTGGGTAAGAACCGTGTCGTTACAGCCCGATGTGGAGGTAGCTCCCGTCACAGTCCAATCCACGGCGACGTCTGTGTTATTCCAACCGGCGGCGTTGGGCGGCGGTGACACGGAGACGTCAATGGAAGGGAGAGGTGGCTCAGCGGTACCCGCCTGTTCTTCAACTAGCAGGTTGAGGGAAACGTCCTCACCTCCGAGAGGGACATCTACGCCATGTAGGCGAATTGTCCATGTGCCGGGCGCAGGGTCCTGGATAACGTATGTCTCGGAAGTGTCGTCGACTCCGTAACCGGCTACCGGCCCAGCGCCATCCGGTCCGTACGACGTTCCATCGGAGGAGATTAGTGTCGTGCGCACAACGCTGCCAAAGCCAAACACAAACCGAACCCTTGCGGCGCCATCAGGAACGGTCATGTGAGTCTCGGTCGACTCCCCAGGGTAGACCATCGCCTTCTGATCCAGAGTGCAGGGCCAAGTTCCCATGACACCGCACGCCACGAACTGCTTCTTTGCGGTCGTTCCATCATCCCAGACACCTGAATGCGTTTGGTTTGACGTCATGTGAGCACGATCACAATCCGTCTGCGTCCTAGCGCTACCGACGGCCTCGAACCAAAGGTATTCGTCAGAGGTAGCGTCGATAGTGAAAAACGGTATGCGTTGACTCGGATCGCCGCTGCAGACCTCCTGGGCCTTGCTGACCACGTCGCTGCTGCCCTGCAGATCGCGTAGTGAGTTTGGTGGCGGGGCCCCGTAGTCGCACTCCGAGACCGCGTCCTTCGCAATCGCCGCAGCGTCGGCGATCCCCTTGAGTGGGCTGTCGAACGTGACGACAGAAGCGATATGTTGGCGGGCCCAATCAGGTTCTTTCGCTACCAGGTAGGCTGCTACCAACCCGCCCATACTGTGACCAATAATCGTAGCCTTAACGCCGCCCTGCGTTTGGAGCTCAATGTAATCCTTTAAGTCGGCCGCAGCGGTCGTCACCCCATCACAGGTATCCGCCTTGTCATACCAGGGGGCCCAGGGACTTTGGATTTCGGAGTAGCACCAGCTTCGACTGTAGCTGAAGTACCGGAACCACACATCGAGCTTGCTGTTGACGGCCGGCTGCGACGACAGGTAGCCATTTAGCCAGGCCGGGGCTCTGTCCAAGCACCCCCCGAAGCAGTCGCTGTGACTGTCGATCCCTTGTATGTAAACGACTGACCGGGCCTCCTTCGGGGGTAGGGAGTTTGCCGCACCAACCCGATCGTCGCCGCCGTTCGGGTTGCTGATTGCGCCCAATGCGATCGCCACAAGAACCAGCACTGCTACGGAAGCACGCCGCATGATACCCTCTCCTCGGGCCTTCGCCCCGAACAGAAAAATCGGCGACGCCGCCGTCGCCGATTTTCCCACTTCCTCCGCCGAGACCCGCACCGCCTCGGCCTTACGGCTTGTGAAATTCCCTACTATGATATAGTGTGTCCCCCTTATATACGCTTCAGGCGTCTTTGTCAAGGCCTTTCGCGGGGAAAGTCGCAGCGAATCCTGCGACCGCTATAGGATCGTGGGCGGACTTGACCGGCCCGTCTCCTACCCTTCCAGCTTCTCGCGCAGCGTCGTCACCAGGTTCGCGATGGGCACCCGCACCTGCTCCATGCTGTCGCGCTCGCGGATGGTAACCGCCTGGTCGGTCAGCGTGTCGAAGTCTATCGTCACGCAGTAGGGCGTCCCCACCTCGTCCTGGCGCCGGTAGCGCCGGCCGATGCTCTGCGCGTCGTCGAACTGGGTCATGAAGTGAGGCCGCAGCAGCGCCCAGACCTCGCGCGACGGCGGCACCAGTTGCTCGTTGCGGGACAGCGGCAGCACCGCCACCTTCGCCGGCGCCAGGTCCTTGTGCAGGCGGAGGATGGCCCGCTTCTCGCCGCGCACCTCCTCCTCGTCGTAGGCGTCCATCAGGAAGGCCATGAACAGACGGTCGACGCCGGACGACGGCTCGATGACGTAGGGCACCACGTGCTCCCCGGTCTCCTCGTCGAAGTACTCCAGCACCTTGCCGCTGAACTCGGCGTGGCGGCTCAGGTCGAAGTCCGTGCGATTGGCGATCCCCTCTAGCTCCGACCAGCCCATCGGGAACAGGTACTCCACCTCGTAGGTGTCCTTCGCGTAGTGGGCCAGCTCCTCGCGGTCGAGGCGGCGCACGCGCAGGCGCTCGGGGCTCAGGCCCAGGTTCAGGTACCAGCGATGGCGTTCCTCCACCCAGTGCTGGTGCCACTGCTCATCGGTCCCCGGCTTCACGAAGTACTCGATCTCCATCTGCTCGAACTCGCGGTCGCGGAAGATGAAGTTGCCGGGCGTGATCTCGTTGCGGAACGCCTTCCCGATCTGGGCCATCCCGAAGGGGAGCTTCCTGCGCGACGTCTGGAGCACGTTGCCGAAGTTGACGAACATGCCCTGCGCCGTCTCCGGCCGCAGGTAGGCCACCGAAGCGTCGTCCTCGACCGGGCCCACGTAGGTGCGGAACATCAGGTTGAACATGCGGGGCTCCGTCAGCTCGCCGCCGCACTCCGGGCAGCGAATAACCGGCGCCTCGGCGGCGTGGCCGTGCGCGCCCTCAGGGGCGCCGTGCGTCAACTCGTCGGCGCGGAAGCGGCGCTTGCAGTCCTTGCAGTCGACCATCGGGTCGGCGAAGGTGTCCAGGTGGCCGCTGGCCTTCCAGACGGTGGGGTTCATGACGATGGCCGCGTCCAGGCCCACCATGTCCTCGCGCTCCTGGACGACCGCCTTCCACCAGGCGCGCTTGATGTTGTTCTTCATCTCGACGCCGAGCGGCCCGTAGTCCCAGAACCCGCCGATGCCGCCGTAGATCTCGCTGCTCTGGAAGACGAAGCCGCGCCGCTTGCACAGCGATACCAGTTTCTCGACCGTGGCTGTAGTGGACATAAGTTCTCCTTGGGGGATCGAATCGAAGCCAACCTCCGTCGGGCCGGCCTCGCCCGAAAGTTACCAGCTTCGGCGGCCAAAGTAAAGGCGAGGGGGCCGGAGCGCGGTTCTGCGGGTTGAAACCCGCAGCTAACACGGGGAAAGCTGCGGGATTTATCCCGCAGACAGGAACCCACTACCTCCGCTACTGTCTACCGCAGTCGTATGGTAGGCTTGACGGGGGCCGAAGCGGCCCGTTAGTATCGTGCGCCAGTTGTGCCTTTGCCGGGGGTGAGCTCGTGTCTGTTCCCATGGAGAAGCTGCTGATCATCATCGCCGCCACTGATGACGCCGATCGCCTTCTGGAGCGGATGATAGGGGTGGGCCTTCCCGCTACCAAGATCAGCAGCACCGGCGGCTTCCTGCGTCGCGGCAACGCCACCATCCTCTCGGGCGTGGGCGCCGGCGCCGTGGACGACGTGCTGGCGATGGTCCGCGCCGAGTGCGAGGTGCGCGAGGAGTACATCCCCGTCCAGACCTTGCCCTTTCCGGGCAGTCTGCCGCTCACGGAGCCGTTGCAGGTGCGCGTGGGCGGCGCCATCGTCTTCGTCCTGGATATCCAACAGTTCGAAAAGATCTAGGCATGGCCACCAAGAACAAGATGATCCTGGAGGGCTTCCCCACGGGGATGTTCCAGGAGAACTGCTTCATCGCCGGCTGCACCGAGACTAAGGAAGCGATGATCGTCGACCCCGGCGACGACGCGCCCGAGATCCTGGCCGCCCTGGAGCGTAACGACCTCACGGCCAAACTCATCGTCCTGACCCACGAGCACATCGACCACATCGGCGCCGTGGACGCGGTGCGCGAAGCCACGCAGGCGCCGGTGGCCATGCACGCCGTCGCCTACGAGCGCACCGGCGAGCAGAGCCAGACGGCCATGATGTGGCTGGGCCGACCGTTGCCGCGCATGAGCCCGCCGGAGGTCTTTCTGGACGAGGGCCACGACGTGCAGGTGGGCGGGCTGAAGTTCCAGGTTCTGTTCTGTCCCGGACACACGCCGGGGCACATCTGCCTCTACGGCGAAGGCGTGCTGTTCAGCGGCGACGTCCTCTTTCAGCTCAGCATCGGCCGCTTCGACCTGCCGGGAGGCGACGGCCGCGAGCTCCTGCGCAGCATTCGCGACAAGCTCTGGCCTCTCCCCGACGACACGCTGGTTCTGCCCGGCCATGGCCCCGCGACCACCATCGGGCAGGAGAAGCAGTTCAACCCCTTCCTCAAGTACCCGCGCGTCTACATGGGGTTCGACGTAGAGCCGTAGAACCAAGAACCTAGAACCGAAAACAGTAGGGGCGCACGGCCGTGCGCCCCTACTGAGCTCTTGGTTCTGTGTGCTGTTGCTAGTTGATAAACAGCGGCGCCAACACCAGCGTCACGGTGCTCAGTAGCTTCACCAGCACGTGGAGCGACGGGCCCGCCGTGTCCTTGAACGGGTCGCCTACGGTGTCGCCCACGACCGCCGCCTTGTGGGCGTCGGTGCCCTTGCCGAGGACAACGGTCTCGCCCGGCTTGGCCCCCGGGATCACCATCCTACCCGCCTCGATGTACTTCTTGGCGTTGTCCCAGGCGCCGCCCACGTTGTTCAGGTAAGTGGCGACGATGATGCCGCCGATGGTGCCGATCATCACCAGCCCGGCCACGGCCAGCCATCCCGAGTCCTCTGTTCGGGTGAAGCGGAAGATGAGGCCAACCGCCACCGGCATGCCCACGGCCAGGAGGCCGGGCGCCACCATCTGGCGCAGGGCGGCGCGCGCGGTGATGTCTACCGCCCGCGCGTAGTCAGGGCGAGAGGTGCCGGCCATGATGCCCGGGTCCTCGCGGAACTGCCGTCTCACCTCCTCGATGATGGCTCCGGCTGTGTTGCCCACGGCCCGGATGGCCAGCGAGCTGAACAGGAATACCAGCATCACTCCCATCAGGCCGCCCACGAACACGTCCACATTGGACAGATCGATGGGCAGGCCCTCTGTCAGGGGGATCTCCAGCCGCTCCTTCACCTTGTCCAGGTAAGCGCTAAACAGGAGGAAGGCGGCCAGTCCGGCCGAGGCCACGGCATAGCCCTTGGTGAGCGCCTTGGTGGTGTTGCCCACGGCGTCCAGGGAGTCGGTGATGTGGCGAGCGCTTTCCGGGGCGCCGGACATCTCAGTGATCCCTCCGGCGTTGTCGGTGATCGGTCCGAAGGTGTCCATGGAGAGGATGTAGGCGGCCGACATCAGCATGCCCATGGTGGCGACGGCGGTGCCGAAGACACCGCTGCTGAATCCCGGCACGCCGGCGATGTCGGCGTGGGAGCCGAGGACGAAGGAGATCACCAGCGCTAGGCCGATGGTGATGGCAGTCGCTGCCGTGGTCTCATATCCTACGGCGGTGCCGATGATGATGTTCGTCGCCGGGCCGGTGCGCGAGGCCTGGGCTATTTCCTGGACTGGTCGCCACGAGCCCGAGGTGTAGTACTGCGTGATGTATACGAAGGCGATACCGGTGGCGATGCCGGTGATGCCGCAGAGGAAGTACCAATACCAGGCGTCACCCAGCATCACTTTGGTGGCGATGAACAGGCCCACTACCGACAGGGCCGACACGATGTAGTATCCGTAGTTCAGGGGCGTCATCGGGTCCTGGCGGCCGTCGTCGCGCGCGAAGAACGGGACGGACGTGAGCCCCACAATTGTGGCCAGGATACCGAAGGAGCGGAGCACGAGGGGAAACATGATCCATTCGATCTTGCCGGTCACGGTGTAGATGACCACGCCCAGGATCATGGCGCCGATGTTCTCCGCCGACATCGACTCGAACAGGTCGGCTCCACGGCCGGCGCAGTCGCCCACGTTGTCGCCAACCAGGTCGGCGATCACGGCTGCGTTTCGTGGGTCGTCCTCGGGAATGCCGGCCTCCACCTTGCCTACCAGGTCGGCGCCCACGTCGGCGGCCTTGGTGTAGATGCCGCCGCCCAGTTGCGCAAACAGGGCCACGAAGCTGGCGCCGAAGCCGAAACCGACGATGAGGAACGGCGCGATGCTCGGCGGGTTGTCCAAAATCCTGCTGTAGGTGAGGAAGATGCTCGACACACCCAGCAGGCTGAGCGACACCACGAGGAAGCCGGACACGGCCCCGCCGCGCAAGGAGACGGTGATCGCCTCCTTTAGACTGCGGGTCGCCGCCGAGGCGCAGCGCGCGTTCGAGCGCACCGATATGTACATGCCGATGTACCCGGACAGCGCCGATGCGGCCGCGCCCACTAGGAAGGCAATGCCGGTGAGCAGACCCTCCTTCCACTGTTCGACGACCTTCGCCCCATAGTCGACCTGCCCTGCGTCATTGCGGATGATCTCCTTGACGCCCTCCGAGACGGCGCCGATGATGATGGCAAGGGCGACTCCCGTCACCAGAGCCAGGATCGCGATGGTCCGGTATTGGCGCTTCAGGAAGGCCATGGCGCCCTCGAAGATCATGGAGGAGACGTCGCGCATCGCGTCGGTGCCCGTGTCGCGCCGCAGTACGTCCCAGGCCAGCCAGAGAGCGAAGACAACGCCCAAGAACCCGGCGACGGGCACAAGCCAAACTAATTCCATTTTTCACATTCTCCTTTCCGCAGCGAGTCTAGCAAACGGGATCTTTACCATCAAGCTCCATAGACGGCTTTGCTCAAGCCTTCATGTACATGCCGCCGCTGATGCAGATCACCTCGCCGGTGATGTAGCTGGACTGGTCGCTAACCAGGAATGTCGCCAGGTTGGCGATGTCTGCCGGCTCGCCCACGCGACCCAGCGGCGTGCGGGCGGCCATCTGCTGGAAGAACTCCGGCGGGTAGATGCGATCAAGAAACGGGTTGTAGATAAGCCCCGGCGCGATCGCGTTGATGCGGACGCCGTGGCGTCCCACCTCGGCGGCCACGGCGCGGGTGAAGGCCGCTACCCCCGCCTTGGCGGCGCAATAGTGGGCTTCTCCCTCGTCGGAGCCGGCCCAGCCGACGATGGACGACAGGTTCACGATGGCCCCCTGCTTGCGCTCGATCATGTGGGGCAGCACCGCCCGCGTGCAGTGGAAGGCGCCGGTGAGGTTGACGCCGATGATCAGGTTCCAGGTCTCCTCCGACATCTCCCATGCGGGCTCCAGGCGGTTGATGCCGGCGTTGTTGACTAGGATGTCGACCTGGCCGTAGCGGTTCAGCGCCGTCTGCACCATGCCCTGCACCTGGCCGACGTTGGTCACGTCAACCTCCAGGCTCGTGAACTCGCGGCCGTAGTCTTTACTCATGACCGCGGCCACTTCCTGGACGCGGCGGGCGTGGGCGTCAGTAATGACCACGTGCGCTCCCTCCTCGGCAAAGCGGCGGGCGATGGCCTGGCCGATGCCGGAGCCCGCCGCCGCCGTCACGATGGCCACCCGTCCCTCCAGAGCGCCCATGTTAGTCCTCCTTGGGAGTGTAGATGCCAGGCGTGCGGGGGTAGCGCGAGAAATCGGGGTCGCGGCGCTCAAAGAAAGCGTTCTTGCCCTCGTCGGCCTCGCCGCTTTGGAAGAAGCCGGGGGCAAACTCGTCCACCCAGTTGCGGCGCGAGAGATCTCGCAGCGGGTCGTAGAGCGAGTGGAAAGAGGCCTTGAGGATCTTGAGACAGCTGGGGCTCTTCGCCAGCAGTTCGCGGCACCACTTGTCCACCTCTTCGTCCAGGTTGTCGGGCGAGACGACAGTGTTCACCAATCCCATGGCCAGTGCCTGCTGGGCGGTGTAGCGGCGGCAGAGCATCCACATCTCCTTCGCTTTCTTGGCGCCCACCACCCAGATCAGGTAAGAGACGTAGTGGCCGGAGGCCGGACTGCCCACCCGCGGGCCCACCTGCGCGAACGTGGCGTTCTCTGAGGCGATGGTGAAGTCGCAGAAATAGGCCAGGTGGTTGCCCCCGCCGATGCAGTAGCCGTTGACGCGGGCGATGATCGGCTTCAGGCATTCCTCGATGCCGCCGTGGGGGTCAAAATCACCGTGGCCCCACGAACCTTCCTGCTGGGCTTGCGAAAGCCACTTGATATCGCCGCCGGCGCAGAAGGCGCGCTCGCCCGCCCCGGTGATGACAATGACACCGACGGACTCGTCGCAATTGGCGTCGATCACCGCGTCCTTGATCTCGGCCAGGGTCTGCCCGGTGAACGAGTTCATCACGTCGGGGCGGTTGATGGTGACCCACGCGGCCCCCTGAACGCGGTGATGCTTCTGATAGATGATGTCGTGAAACTCCGCGGCGGCCATTCTCGCTACCTCCTCTGGGGAAATGCCGACCTTCGGTAGGCAGGCGTCGCGATTATAGCCGCCGCACGCGCGAGCCTCAAGGGACGCGGAGATAGGGAAATGGATTTCGTATGAACGGCAGCAAGCCGCCCGCGCGTGGGGCGAGGGCTGTTAGCTCGGCAGGACGTAGATGGCGATCGAGGCGTAGTGCAGGACGCTGCCCGCGATGACGAACAGATGGAAGACCTCGAGGTGCCCGAACACCCGTGGCCAGGGGTCCGGCTTCTTGATGGCGTAGATCACGCCGGCGATTGTGTACAGCATGCCGCCCGTCACCAACAACGCCATCGGGGGGGCCGCCAGCCGCGCCGCCAGCTCGGCCGCGGTCGCCAGCCCCACCCAGCCGAGTCCAACGTAGAAGGCAACGCGCAGCCATCTCGGCGTCCCCGGCCAGGCCGTGTTCAAAATGATTCCCACGCCGGCGATGCCCCAGACCACAGACAGCATCGTGATTCCCCAAGCGTTGCCCAGCACAAGCAGACAGTACGGCGTGTAGGTGCCGGCGATGAGCACCAGCACCATCGAATGGTCCATCCGGCTGATGATCGCCCGAAAGAGCGGCGTCCAGTTGATGCGGTGATAGGCCGCGCTGGTGCTGTACAAGAGGATGAGGCTCGCCCCGAAGATCGCTGCGCCGACATAGGCCCGCGGGGAGTCAGCGATCAGCAGAAGCGCGGGCGCCCCGAGCGTCGTCGCGACTATGGCCGCGAGGATGTGCGAGACGCCGCGCAGGAGTGGCCGTTGGGAGTAGTCATCGGCATACATCATGCCTCACCTCGCAACAGGACGTTGCCCAGACCCGGGAGCAACAGAGCTTCGAGACATTTCGACTGATGGTGCCCCCGAGGGGATTCGAACCCCTGGTTTCGGCCTTGAAAGGGCCGCGTCCTAGGCCTCTAGACGACGGGGGCCGCCGCAGCCATTTTAGGCGATGGCCGGCGGCGGGGGCAACACGCACGAACTGGCGCACAAATGTAGTAGGGGCGGTTCGCGAACCGCCCCTACGAAGTCGCAACATTCGCCTCGCGCATCCGTGACGCGGCGATGGCCCCCGCTGTACTAGTAGGTCAGCGAGCCGCTGTCCTGAACGAAGAGCGGTTGGGTGTCCAGCACGTCCACGTACAGGGCCTCCAGCGAGTCGCTCAGGCCGGGGCGGGCCCAGACCAGGGCGCGGCCGCCGGCAATCAGTTGTCCGTCGATGCCGGTCTCGCCCGTGATCTGGACGCGCGCCGGCCCGACGAGCCAGGCGTCCTGGCCCAGACGGGTCATCACGCCCTCCAGACGCACTAGGCCGGCGCCGCCCGGGGGTAGGAGTTCGACTCTCTGGATGGCGAGCGCTCCGTCGCTACGGGTGCCGACCACTCGTACCAATGTGTCCGTGGCCGGCGCCTGCGCCGTGGACGTACCGACATCCACCTCCAGACCGCCCACCAGCCAGTGGTTGTCCACCACTCCCTGGAACACGCCTTCCACCGCCACGGCGTCCTTTGCCTCCTCGGTGGTGAGGAGGGTGATGCGCTGAGCCGTGAGGGCGCCGCCCTCTTGGACGGCTTCCACCCGAGCGTGGGCGCCGGGCTCAAGGAAGAGGGCGCCGGCGTCCACCGGTGTCCAGGAGTTGACCTCGAAGCTGAGGCCGCCCACGAGCCAGCGGTCGGGCTCCACCTGCTCCACCTCGCCCTCGTAGGCGAAAGCGGTCTTCGCCTCCCCAGGCTGGACGATGTGGATGATGCTGGCCGCGAAACTGGTGCCGGCGTTCTCGCCGATAACCTCCACCTGCGAGCCCTCCTGCAGGTGGCCGTCCTTGATGGTGTGGCTGTCGATAGTGACGATGCGATCTCCCACGCGGATTCGGTCGTTCTCCACCTCGTCCACTACGCCGGCGATCCGCATCCCATTGGCGACGTCACCTTGGTTCTGGAGAGATACGGTGAGAGCGTGGAGGGTCTGGTCTCCCTCACGCACGATCGCGGCGGTGGCCACTTTTCCGACGAGGCTGCCGGCTTCTCCCTCGACGATGGTGCTTCGATCCACCACGACCGGCACGCCTCCCACTGTCCAGGAGCCGCCTTCGGTCTGCTCGACCCGGCCCACCACCTGCCCGACGCCGTTGGCCAGCACCAGCGGATCGGAAGGGGCCGCCGGCTCGTTGCGTAGAGCGAGTCGTGTATCGTGGACCACGGCCAGCGTCCGCCCGTATTCGGGCGCGGCCTTGAAGGAGACCCATCCCTGGATGGAGACAAGCAGTTCCTCCTGGCGCGCGGAAACCTCGTTGGCCCGCGCCACCAGGTCGGTCGGAGCGCCCGGCTTCTCGATGATGACGCCGGCGCGGTCCATGCGATGGCGCATGGCGGCCAGCACATTGTCACCCACCGGGTCGCCTTTCTCGACCTGCTTGCCGATCTCCACTAGGCGGGTGTCCGCCTGGTCCAGCAGCACGTCCGCTCGATCGTTCTCATCGAAGGTGAACCAGAGGCGCGCCTCCTCTGTGGCCAGCTTGACGGCATAGAGGCGGTCGTCGGGCATACTCTTCGAGGCAGCGTATGCGGTGGCGCCGCCGGCAAAGGAGAGGACGAGGACGAGGGAGGCCGCGGCCGCCAGGGGGCGCCAAAGGGCAAAGGCCGGCCGCTGGCGGGCCCGCCGCAAGGCGACGGCCTGGCCCATGAACCGCTGCCAGCCCGCCTGCTGCGCGACCAGCCGCGGCTTGGCCGCGGGCGTCCGTCGCGCGCGCTGGGCGGCTGCCAGGAGCGGGCGCAGCTCGTCGGCCCACTGGGGATGGCGCCCCAGGATGGCCTCCAGGCTCTCGCCTCGCTCGACGCCTCTCAGGCATTCGTCGAGGATCGACTCGAAGTGACGGTGTCTCACGTGGCTTCCTCCGTCCCCTCCGGCGAAAGCATTTTGCGCAGGGCCAACAGCGCGCGGTGCTGGAGCGATTTGACAGCGCCCTCGCTGCGGCCCAGGACTCGGGCCACCGCGGCGTTGTCCAGGCCCTCGATGAACTTGAGGATGACCACCTGGCGTTGCTCTTCGGTCAGATCACGCATGGCCACGTAGAGTTCCTTCTGGGCCAGCGAGCGTTCGGCGAGAGCGTGGGGGTCATCGTCGGCACTGGGTATGCCGTCGAAGAGCGGTACCTGCGGCCTCCGTTGGCGGCGGCGGTGCAGGTCGATGACGTAGTTGCGGGCGATGCGGAACACCCAGGCAGCCACAGGCAACCCGCGGAAACGGTAGTCGTGGAGCGACTCCAGGACGCGCAGGAGCACCTCAGAGGCCAGGTCCTCGGCCAGTTGGGCGTCGCCGAGTTGAAGGCAGCCATAGTTGTAGAGCTTGGGGTAGAAGAGCTGATAGAACCAACTCAGGGCCTCCTGGTCGTACTGCTGAGCCCTGCGGACCAGTTCCTCTTCCTGTTGGACCTGGGCGCTCTGGTATGTGTGCTCGTGAGCAGTCGTTCGAATGCTCCCTGCGAAGACTAATGCCGAAAGCGCTTGCACACTCATACCCGCGCTGGCTCCCCCATTGGGCAGGAGCCAGTCAACTACCATAACGCGCGGGTTGTCGCTCGGATACGTCGGGGGCTACTGTGAGTCGGTGTCCAGCCCCAGCAAGCGCCGTCGCGCCTTCTCGTAGTTCTCCTTCGCCCGGACCTCCCGATTGAGCAAGCCTTTCAGGCGGGGCGGGTCGATGTGCTGCCCTTCCAGCACCACACGGTGCAGGGCCTGCAGTTGCTCCTGCCAGGCCTGGTAGGCCTCGACGTATTCTCTCTTCCGGTCCTCGCTGGCGATCATGCCCTAAGTATAAGACGCTCGGCAGGCAGGGGACAAAACGGGAGATGTGTGTGGGTATCCCTACAACCCTATTCCCCCCACCGTCCCCTCTACCACCACATCCACCAGCGCCGGCTCGCCGGCGGCGAGGGCGGCGCGCAGAGCGGGGGCCAGGTCGTCGGGGTGCTCCACCCGCTGGCCGCGCACGCCGAAGGCCTCGGCGATGCGGGCGAAATCGAGCAGGGGGTCCGTCAGGTCCATGGCTACGAACCGGCGACCGGCGGCGGCTTCGCCGAGGTACTGGAGCATGTTGAGCTTGAGGATTCGATAGCTGGCGTTGTTGCAGATGACATAAGTCACAGGGATGCGGTAGCGGGCTGCCGTCCACAGGGCCTGGATGGTGTACAGGGCGGCGCCATCGCCCACCACCCCCACGACGGGGCTGTCCGGTCGAGCCAGCTTGACGCCGAGGGCGCCCGGCAGGCCGGAGCCCAGGCCGCCGCCGGCGTGGCGGAAGTAGCTCCCCGGTCGGTTCAGCTTGAGGTAGCGGGTCAGGTGCGCCGAGGCGGTGATCGACTCGTCGTAGACGATGGCGTCGGGCGACAGGAGATCGGCTAGCACCTTCATCAGGTGGGGCACTACGATGGGCACCGCGTCCCTATTGGAATGCACCGCCGATTCCAGCGCCTCGTCCGACCCTAGCCGTTGTTCGCGGGCGGCCTGGAGGCGGGTCTCTGCTGCCCGGCGGGCTGCCGGTGATAGCTCCTGCGGGAGAAGGGCCAGCAGATCGCGCAGGCCCAGGAGCGGGTCGGCGACCATGGCCAGGGTGGTGGGCCAGTTCTTGGCCAGCTCCCAGGAGCTCAGGCCCATCTGGATGACCTTAGTCTCGGCGGCAAAGGGCGATTCGGGCAACGCGAAGAGCAGGGGGAAGGCGGGGCTCCCCAGGATGAGGACGACGTCCGCCTGGGCGAGCTGGCTGCGCAGACCCTCGGGCCGGATCAGGTTCAGCAGGCCGTGGTAGAGGGGATGGTCGAAGGGGAAGGTGAGCTGCATGGCGAAGGAGCTGAACACCGTCGCGCCCAGCATCTCGGCGAGCTGTACGGCCTCGGCGATGGCGCCGGACGTGGCGACACCGTCGCCGCAGACGATGACCGGCCGGCGGGCGTCGGTAAGGATGGCGGCCGCCTCCTGTATCGCGTCTGGGTCGGGCCGCGCCCGCCAGTGGGTGCGGGTCGCCGGAGCGATGGCCATTTCGGCCGTCTGATCCATGACGTTCGTGGGGATCGAGACGAACACCGGCCCTCGCGGCGGCTCGGCGGCCACCTTGAACGCCCGTCGCAGGACGGTCGGGATGTCGGCGGCGCTGTGTATCTCCACCGCCCACTTGGTCAGCGGCTCGGCCATCCGCACCAGGTCGGCGGCCAGGATCGCCTCCTGCACGACGCCGGTGGGCTCGTGCTGGCCGGCGTAGACGACCAGCGGCGTGCCGGTGCGGCGGGCGTTGTAGAGCATGCCCATGGCGTTTCCCAGGCCCGGCGCGATGTGTAGCTGCACGAAGGCCGGCCGCCCCGAGGCCCAGGCGTAGCCGTCGGCGATGCCCACGGCCGTGGCTTCGTGCAGGGCGAGGACGTACTGGAGCTGCGGGTAGTCCTGGAGGAGATCCATGAACGGCTGCTCACTGGTGCCGGGGTTGCCGAAGACGTGCCGGACGCCCTCGGCGACGAGCTGCTCCAGCAGGGCCTGCTTACCGGTCATCTCGATCATGGCGCCCTCCCGTGAGAGGAGCGAGGAGCCCGGCCAGCCTGGGGCGAGCCGGGCTCCTTACGTTCGCTTGGTAGCGCATGGGGGATTCGAACCCCCGATCTCCGCCTTGAGAGGGCGGTGTCCTAGGCCGCTAGACGAATGCGCCCCGCTATCCTGTGGCTGGGGGAGGAGGATTCGAACCCCCACATACGGATCCAGAGTCCGCTGTCCTACCGTTAGACGATCCCCCAAAGACCGACCTGCCTCGGCGGCAGGCCCGAACGGATTCTATCAGAAGGAGGCGCCTCGCGGCAAACGAGCTTAACGAGGGAGCCCGCGTAGTGTCTCAGTTTGAAATCGTGGGGTTGGCAAACTGAGACACCACCGAATGTCATTCTTGCCAGCCTCGAGCAACGCGGTATGATAGAATACAAGACGAGCACGAACGACGCGTCGCGAGGATAGCCACATGATGCAATCACAACTGACGCGGGAGCGCGGTCTGTCTGTGGCTGCGTTCCTGGGATGGTTAGCCGACAGAGCGGCGTCGGCTGCGCTCGAAGCCGTAATGGCGGCAGTCCTGACTGCCGCGTTTCGATGGCTGAAGCGACAGTCGTTCCCGCGCCTTCCTAGTCCCCGCAAGGCGTTGGAGGTGATTCTAACAGGCGTGTTCTTTTTGTGGGTGGCAACCCCGTTTGGATTCATGCCGCCGAGTCTCGGTGCGCCGGATCCAACATGGTGGGCGCGGGAGAAATGGTTTTGGGTTGCCATGGCCTTGAAACTAGTAATCTTGACGGGCCTTTTCACGAGGGCTGCATTGGCGTAGCTGTTCGCAGTTTGGGCACGAATCGGCTTTCCAACGGGCCAACTTCAAACTGAGACACTACCGGGGCTCGATCGGCCCCGCTCCCTCTCCTGACTCAGGGTGAGCGGAGTTCGGGCCGCGCGATCGCCGCGTCCAGGCGCGCCAGGCAGCGCTCGCGGCCCAGGACGGCCATCGTCTGGAACAGGGGCGGCGCAGCCGTCCGGCCGGTCACCGCCACCCGGACGGCGCCGAACAGCTCGCCCGTCTTCAGGCCCAGCTCCTCGGCCAGGGGGCGGATGACCCCCTCCAGTGCTCCCTCGTCCCACGCTTCGAGACTCGCCACCCGCTCGCGGACGGCCGCCAGGGCCGCGGCCGCCTCGCCGGGCGCTGCGGCGAAGCGCTTGCCCAGGAGGTCGGCCAGCGGGTACTGGACGTCGCCTTCGACGAAGAAGAACGCCGTCATCTCCGCCGCCTCGTCCAGGCGCTTGATGCGCTCCTGCACCAGCGGCACGATGCGCGCCAGATACGCTCGGTCCAGAGGGCGCGGCACGTCGGCGGGCAGGTGTGTCTCGAGGAAAGAGGCCAGGTGCTCGGCCAGCGTCTCGGGGGGCAAATCGCGGATATAGACGCCGTTCATCCAGGTGAGCTTCTCCAGGTTGAAGATGGCCGGGCTCTTCACGATGCGCTCCAGGTCGAAGTGGCGGACGAACTCCTCCTTCGAGATGATCTCCGTCTTGTCGTCCAGCGACCAGCCCAGCAGGCCGAGGAAGTTGAACAGCGCCTCGGGCAGGAACCCGTTCTCGCGGTAGTCCAGGAGGGCGGTGGCCCCGTGGCGCTTGCTCAGCTTGGCGCGGTCTGGCCCCAGAATCATCGGCAGGTGGGCGAAGATGGGCGGCTCCCAGCCGAAGGCCTCGTACATCAGGACGTGGCGCGGCGTGCTGGGCACCCACTCGTCGCCGCGCAGGACGTGGGTGATGCCCATCGCGTGGTCGTCCACCACGTTGGCCAAATGGTAGGTAGGGAAACCATCCGATTTCAGCAGGACGAAGTCGTCCAGGGTGTCGTTCTCGAACACCACTTGCCCGCGAACGACGTCGTGGAAGGCGGTGCGGCCGGCCAGAGGCGTCTTGAAGCGCACCACCGGCGTGATCCCCTGCGCCTCCAGCTCGCGTCGCTCGCCCGGCGGCAGGTCGCGGCAGCGGCGGTCGTACTTGGGGGGCACTTTGAGGCGCATCTGCTCGGCGCGTACCGCCTCCAGCCGCTGGGGCGAGCAGAAGCACTGGTAGGCGTGGCCGGCGTCCATGAGCTGGCCCGCGGCCCGGTAGTAGTGCTCCAGCCGCTGCGACTGGAAGTACGGCGCGTATGGCCCGCCCACCTCCGGGCCCTCGTCCCAGTCCAGGCCCAGCCAGCGCAGACTCTCGAAGATCGACTCCAGCGCCCCCGGTGCGATGCGCGTCTGGTCGGTGTCCTCGATGCGCAGGACGAAGGCGCCGCCCTCGTGGCGGGCGAGGAGCCAGTTGAAGATGGCGGTGCGGATGTTACCCACGTGAGGCTGGCCCGTGGGGCTGGGCGCATAGCGGACGCGAACGGTCATGCTGCAGCCATTCTAGCATCGCGCGAGGGGAAGCGGCCAGCAGCGTTACAGGCAGGAGGCCGCTCGTACCGCGCTTCGGTGAGAGAGGCGGGTTGCGTCAACGCGCTTGGGTGGGGGCAGGGCCCGCCCCTCCTATCCTGCCGCCCACTTGACGCCCTCCAGGTTTCCTGCCATGATCCTGGCGCCGACTTGGAGAAAGGCGTCGAGGTCTAACCGCTGGCCGCTCGTCTCTCCCCCTCAGCCGAGGCAGACCAGGCCTGCGATTTTCCCACAGAAGCTCTGGAGGTGCGGCGTGGAAGTGATCGGAGCGTGGTGGGCTTGGGCCCTGGAATTCGCAGAATTGCGCGTCTACGAGAGCCAATGAAAACCGCAGGCAAGACCCTGCTCGCTTTTCTCTTCCTCGGAGTCCTCCTCTTCACAGCGACCCCCGTTTCCGCGTGGGAGTTCCATGTATCAGATTCAGATGGTTTTCAGGCAGCTCTAACCGCAGCGCAAAGCAATGGTGCAGACGATACGATCTATCTATCGGCCGGAATCTACCATCCTGAAAGAGAGGAGCACCGGGGCTTTGTCTATGAGGCTGCTGAAGGTGAGGATCAGGCCCTTACTATCAAGGCAGAGCCTGGTTTGAGTCCGCATGAGGTGATAATAGACGGTGGTGGCACTGAGCAGGGAATTTACTACCTCTATTCCGACCCCCCGTTCACGGCCGAGCACAATCATTTTACGTTGGAGGGCGTTACCATTCGCAACGCTGGGTACTGTGGCCTGAGCGTGTGGTCCTTAGGTGCTGGTTCCGTCACTGTTACCCGCAACGTGATAACGGGAAATTCCTGTGGGGTCGACATCAACTCTTTGGGGCCTGTCATGCTTAGGGACAACATCGTTACGGAAAACACTCTTGGCGTCCGGGTAGATGTGAATTTCTTTTCGGAAGAACATGCCCTCGTTGACAGTGTGGTCATCTCAAGTAACGTAGTGAGCAAGAATGACGGCGGTGGTATTGCAGTCACATCTGGCTATAATGCCATAGTCATCGGCGATAACTTGGTGCTCGAAAATGCGAAATACGACGGGTGTGCTGGCATCGCTGCTGGCACCGGCTATGGGACGGTCACCATCACTCACAATGTCGTCAGTGGCAACGTCTCCGGCGGCGGCGGCGGCGGCATCTGTGCTGCGAGCGAGCCGCGCGATCCTCCTCCTCCCTACTTCTTGCCCGACTATGGCTTGGTCAAGCTGATCAACAACGTCGTCACAGGCAATGTAGGAGACTACGGCGGGGGGGGTGTAATTGAGGGCAATCCTGCCATTCTTACCAACAACACCATAACGGGGAATACGGCGCAAAACGGACACGCAGGCGGAGTCGTAGCTTACCTTTGGTGGGACAAACCGGAAGCCTACTTCTACAATAATATCATCCGGGGAAACAAAGCAGAGGGCTATCCTGAAACGGACGATATCTACGCGTACGCCGGCGCCTTCTACATGGAGCATAACGACTATCATGCTCTATATGCTGACCCGTACGGGGGTGCGACAGTTCAAGGAGAAGGAAACATCGATGAAGACCCCCTCTTTGCGGGTGATTATCATCTACAACCCCAGTCTCCCTGCATCGATGCGGGTACAAACGGTGCTCAGGGCATTCCTGATCTTGATAGCGATGGAGGGCAGAGAATCGTTAACGAGGTCGTTGATATCGGAGCTTATGAGTACTACAGGGACCAGGTCAACCTTGAACCCGGAGATTTGCTGTTCACGAGGTCACACTTCAGTTTCGTTCCTCAATATTGGACTCACGTTGGGATGTATGTTGGGGGAGGACGCATCGTTGAGGCAATAACTGAGGGGGTCACCCTTACTCGGCTTGCTAGCTGGAGTTTCCCCGACAAGAGCTGCGTAGCGCATGCCCGTGTCGTCACCGCTGACGCCAGCGTCAGAGATAGCGCGGTCTCCTTTGCGCTGGCCCAGCTCTACAAGCCGTATGACAATCCCTTCTGGCCATTGCCGTCCAGAAAAGAATCGAGTGGAGACAGTAGTAGTTGGTACTGTAGCGAACTTGTATGGGCTGCGTACCTCAACGCGAGCAATGGCGAGATTGATCTGGATTCGAATACGTGCTTCATATGCGGGGGAGGCGTTTCGCCTTCTGAGGTTTACTACGATGCGCCCGACGTCCAGGAGGTAGGTGGGCATCGAGAAAGTTGTTTCCGGTTCAACCCCTTGTTCTTCCTTGGCCTTTCTCCAGTCGATCTGAGTCTCGTTGATCCGGACGGGCTCACCGTAAGTAAAGAAGTGCAGGAGATTCCAGGGGCTGTCTACACAGAAGCCGACTTTGACAACGATGGCGATCTGGATGACGAGATTGCTGTTCCTGAACCGAAGATGGGTGTATATCGGATAACTGTTATACCAGAATCTGGCGCCCCGCCTGAGGACACCTATTCTGTCGTAGTGGGAGATGGTGAACAGGTTGTCGTCTTGGCGGAAGACGCACCGACAAGCGAGCTGCCAAGACAATACGTTTACCAAGTCGCCGCGTCTGTTGGAGGCATAGCGGAACTCCCCAGTGTCGGTGGAAGCGATTCTTCGACGGGCACGTATGCCGCTCTGGCCGGGGTGGCGGCGGGCCTCGCGACCTTCACCGCAGGGGCCTGGTACGCCAGGAGGCGGTGGGGGAGGTAGGACCTGACCACTTCGGCGACCGGCACTACCTATTCGTGCGCTAGGTCCGTCGCAGCGCGTCCAGCGCTGCCTCCAGGTCGGCCGGCAGTGGCGATTCGAACTCGTGGTAGCCCCCGCCTTTGGGCAGGCGGAAGCCCAGGCGCCAGGCGTGGAGGAACTGCCGGCCCACCAGCGTCGACGCTTTGCCGTAAAGCCTATCGCCGACTACCGGATGGCCGATGCTGGCGAAGTGCACCCGGATCTGGTGTGTCCGGCCGGTGAGCGGCTCCACTTCCACCAGCGAGTACGTATCGCGCAGGCACTCCCGCACCCGGTAGCGAGTGAGCGCCTGGCGGCCGCCCTCGACGATCGCCATCCGCTGCCGCCGTCGCGGGTGCCGCCCGATGGGCGCGTCGATGACGCCTTCGGGTCGCTCCAATCGTCCCTGAACCAGGGTCAGATAGGCTTTGTGCACCTGGCGGTCCTTGAGCTGACGGGCCAGGTTGGCCTGCGCGGCCTCGTTCTTGGCCGCCGTCAGCAGGCCCGAGGTGTCCTTATCCAGCCGGTGGACGATGCCCGGTCGCAGCGTCCCCTTGATCTCCGCCAGCTCTGGGCAGAGGGCGAGCAGGGCGTTGACCAGCGTGCCGCTCGGGTGGCCGGCCGCCGGATGGACGGTGAGCCCCGGCGGCTTGTCCACCACGATCACGTCGTCGTCCTGGTAGACGATGCGCAACGGGATCGCCTCGGCCACCAGAGCCGGCGTCTCCGTCGGGGGCAGGTTGGCGACCACGCGGTCGCCTCGGGCGAGCCGGTGCGAGGCTTTGGCGGGCAGGTCGTTCAGGGTCACCAAACCGTCGGCGATGAGCTTGTGGGCGTGAGAGCGCGTCAGACGCTCACCGAGGCGGCGGGCCAGGAAAGCGTCCAGGCGTTCGCCGGCGCGGTCGGCGAACAACTCGACGGTCTGTCTCACGGCTCCGCTTTCGGGCCGCCGCTCCGCGGCAGCCCGGCGCCGGCAGGGCCCAGGGCCAGCAGGCCGGCCAGCACGACCACCCCTACAACAATGGACGAATCGGCCACGTTGAAGGCGGGGTAGTGGGGGAAGTCGATGAAATCGGTGACCTTGCCCAGGCGGATGCGGTCGGACAGGTTGCCGATGGCGCCGCCGAGGACTAAGGCCAGAGCGGCGGTCATCGGCCAGTGCTCGAAGGGTGGGTAGAGGTAGTACGTCAGTATGGCCACGACTCCGATGAGGCTGGTGATGACCAGAAAGGCGCCCTGGTTCTGGAAGATGCCGAAGGCGGCGCCGGTGTTGCTCACGTTGACCAGGCGCACGGCCCAGCCCTCGGGGAAGGTGTCGCCGGGGTCGATGAAGGCACGCACCAGGTGCTTGGTGAGCTGATCGAGGGCGATGACGGCCGTCGCCAGCGAGAGGAACAGCAGGTCGCGCCGCCGCAGGCTCAGGCGGCGGCCGGAGGATTTCGTCAGTGGGAGCTCCATACCTGCCCTATGATAGCAGGTCGCGGGCGGATGGTTCAGGGCCGCGCGGGAGGCTACTGGGCGGTCTGCGCCCCCAGGGTAAGCACTCCCTCCATCACGTCGAGGCTGGTGAGGGTGGTGAGGTCGGGGCGGCCGGCGATGTAGCGGCTCCAGGTCTGAGTGCCGGGGTCGAGCGCGTAGGCGGCGGCGATGGCCACGTTCTCGCAGGTGGCGAACATACCCCCTGCGTCCGCGGGGCCCGGGCTGGCTGACACCGAGATCGCCCATTTGCCTACCGCTGGGCAGTTTTCTAGCCGCGACGGGTCCCAGGCGGTGTGTGGCGGCGGTGGTGGCGGCACTGCGCCGGCGGACCCCAACACGATGATCCCATCGCCCCAGTCGACGTCCTCGAGGGTGCTGATGTCGGACCGGCCGGCGACGTAGCGGAGGAACGTGCCGGTGTCGGCATTGAGGGAATAGGCCGCCGTTATCGAGCCGTCGCCACAAGTCGCCAACGCGTCCCCGATCGCCGTGTCGTCGGCGCCCCACCAGGCGGCGATGGCCCACTTGTTTGCGCTGGGGCAACCGAAGAAGCGGCCGGTGGTGGCTGAGGGATCCAGGCTGTGAAAACCAGGCTGGACGGGTGTGCCTTTGGCTGGCTCAGAGTCGTCCACCCAGACGAGCCCGGTGAGCACGGCTCGCTCGACAGGCGCGTTCACGTGCACCTGATCACCTGCGGCTACTGTGGCGGATGCCGCGGCTGTCAGGGCGAGCAAGAGCACTGCCAGCATGATGGGGGGCGTATTCAATGCGTGAACAGCCTAGTCCTTCACGTGACGCGTGTCAAGGGGTCGGGAAGGCGCATGTCGATGGTCCGAGACTTTGTCACCCCGTAACTGTTCTGTGATTCTGTCACCTTATGAGGGAGCAGGTCACGTTGAACAGCAAAGAGCAGAAGCGAGCGATGGTGCTCACGACAGTGATCGAGG
>Ga0315288_10000240_pt1 | contig 67122 bp, 57 predicted proteins | sample YL17G11_20_MG_FD_203454 | JGI IMG/M metagenome (GOLD analysis project Ga0315288, IMG submission 203454) | Sediment microbial communities from Yellowstone Lake, YNP, Wyoming, USA - YL17G11_20 | ecosystem: Environmental > Aquatic > Freshwater > Lake > Sediment | place: USA: Wyoming | collected...
CGTGTCGGCAGCGGCATCAGCTTCCGGTAAACGTTTTCCGCACCCCAAGCAGAACTTGCTCCCTTCCGGTACCGTAGAGCCGCAGTAATTGCAGAACATCACATCCTCCTTAGCCCGGTGCCTCTTTGCAGGATGAACGCCTCTGGCGCGGCATCCCGCATTCGCGCTTGCCTAAACCTGTGTTCCCTGTATGACTATTATACAGACATAGTGATTATCGGCACCGGGACCTCCCGCCATTAACCTTTCGCTTCTAATAGTCTTTCCACGGGCGTCAAGTGGAATTTTGAAGTGTTTGGCTCGTTTCCCGCCTTCTGGAATGCCTCCATGCTTTCAACGAGTTCGGACCTGGATTCCGAACTGATCTGTGCCTCAAGGTATCTCTAAGACGATATTCCTCATTTGCCGCTTCCGACGCCAACATCCTAGCATGATTCAGGCCTTTCCGGCACGGTTGACTGGATTCTGCGGCATTCTCGCCGACTGACCTCTCCATGTCACCTCCAGGCCTCGTGTTTTCCCGTTATCGCGAGACAGTTGTCCCGCATATTAATCTACCCTGCTTTCTACCCCGTCTTTCACAGGCTCAACGCCGTCGCCCTCGCGCATGCCCTCCCCAGACGGTGGATTCGGGAAAGCATCGCGCGGAAGGCTTAAGACTGGTAAAATCCGAGGTCGGGTCCAGCCTGGTTCAGGACGCCGCCCTCTCAAGGCGGTAACAGGGGTTCAAATCCCCTATGCGCCACCACCTCCGGTGCAACCACACTTGGAATTGAACCCATTCGGTGCCGCATAGCGGCATCCGCGATCACTCTCGGGGTCACCAGCATCGGCTGAATAAGCCTTCTACTTGTTCCTCTTGCTCTCTTTCGGCCCTAGAGTTGCGTACCGAAAGAGCCGAGCAAAGCGACGGCGCGTGGGGTGGTTCAAATCCCCTATGCGCCACCACTTGTCTTACGCGCGTTCGGGTGAATAAGACTATAGATGGTGCGTCCAGAAGAGGGACAAGCCGCTCGGCCCTTTGGTCCATCTCATTCACTGCGGGGTTGTCCCACCACGGTGCAGACTAGGTCGCCAATCCCCTCTATGGCTGCCTCCAGCCTGTCACCGGGGTGGACCTCTCCGACCCCGGGCGGGGTGCCGGTCATTATCACGTCCCCCGGGAACAGTGTCATTATCGAAGTGATGAAAGAGACCAACCGCGAAATCGGGAATATCATGCGGGAGGTCCTCGAGGATTGCTTCAGCTCACCGTTCAAGCGCAGTTCGATAGCCAGGTCACCAGGATCGATACCGGTCTCGATCCAGGGCCCCAGTGGGCAGAACGTATCGAAATTCTTGGCGCGGGTCCACTGACCATCAACGAGCTGGAGGTCCCTCGCGGTCATGTCGAGTCCACATGTGTAACCCAGTACGTGGGACAGCGACTCCTTCTCGTCTAACAGGTACGATTCCCGCCCGATCACCACCGCCAGCTCGACTTCATAATCGACCCTATGTGACTGTGGTGGGCATATGACCTCGCCGTGCGGCCCGACGACGGTGCTGGGAGCTTTGAGAAAGATGATAGGTTCCTCGGTGATATCCATGCCGAACTCCTCAGCGTGATCCGAGTAGTTCAGGCCTGCAGCCACGATCTTGGATGGAAGTGCCGGTGCCAGCAGCCTGACTTCAGCCATATCGACCGGCTCGCCGTCTTCAACGATACCTTTGTAAGGATTACCGGCAACCGGGACCACAAAACCGTCCCTGTAGACGCCGTAGCCTGTCCGGTCTTTTTGAAGATACCTGACGATCCTCAAGGGTTCGCCCCTGATTCTAGTGGGGTTGCTGCCTCTTGTGCTCCAGTCCGAACTCAATGCTATCCACAAGCGCCTGCCAGCTCGCCTCGATTATGTTCTCGCTCACACCTATGGTCCCCCAGGACTTTTCGCCATCGCTGGTCTCGATCAGCACCCGGGTTACAGCGGCGGTGCCCTTTTTCTCGTCCAGCACCCTGACCTTGTAGTCCGACAGCTCGATGTCCTCCAGCGCGGGGAAGCTTTTACCCATCGCCATCCTCAGAGCCCTGTCAAGGGCGTTCACCGGGCCGTTCCCTTCCGCGGTAGCGATTATCCTGTCTCCGCCCACGTGGATCTTGACCGTCGCCTCCGTCCCGACCTTCCCGTCCTCCCGCTTCTCCATGATCACCCGGAAAGACTCGAGGCTGAACGACTGCCTGTACGTCTCGAGGGCTTTTCTTATCAGTATCTCGAACGAGCCGTCCGCCGCTTCGAACTGGTATCCCACGTGTTCCAGGTCCTTTATCTCCTTGAGAACGTTTTCCAGCCTGGTCGGGCTCCCGGTGATGTCTATCCCCATCTCTTTCGCCTTCATGATGACCGTCGACCTGCCCGAAAGCTCTGAAACCACGATCCTCTGAATATTTCCGACAAGGTCAGGCCGTATATGTTCATAGGTCTTTGCCTCTTTTGTCACCGCGCTTGCGTGAACCCCTCCCTTGTGGGCGAACGCGCTGAGCCCCACGTAAGGCTGGTGCCCGTCGGGTATCAGGTTGGCCACCTCGCTTACGTAGTGAGCGACCTCCGTGAGGTCAACCAGGCGCTCCCTGCTCATGCAATCCGAGTTCATCTTCAGCACCAGGTCAGGGATCACCGAGCACAGGTTCGCGTTCCCGCACCGCTCGCCGTATCCGTTAATGGTCCCCTGGACCATGGCCGCACCTTCCCTCACAGCCGCGAGCGTATTTGCGACGGCACACTCACAGTCGTTGTGAGCATGTATTCCGAGGGGCACCAGCACCTTTCCGTGAATGTCCTTTACGATCGACGCGATCTCGAATGGAAGCGTGCCACCGTTCGTGTCGCATAACACCACCCAGTCGGCCCCGGCCCCGGCAGCTGCCTGCACCGTCTTGAGCGCGTATCTGGGGTTCTCCTTCATCGCGTCAAAGAAATGCTCCGCGTCGAATACGACCTCTATTCCCTTCCGCTTCAGGTACTTCACTGACTCTTCTATCATGTACAAGTTCTCATCAAGCGATATCCTGAGAGCCTTTTTCACGTGGAAGTCCCATGACTTACCGAATATGCAGGCGACTCCAGCACCGGACTTGACGAGGGCTTTCATGTCTTGATCGCGCGACGCAGACACCAGCGCCTTTCTTGTCGAGCCAAAAGCCACCAGCCTGGCGTTCTGGAGTTTCAGCTTCGCGGCGGCGCTGAAAAACTCCTGGTCCTTCGGGTTCGAGCCGGGATAGCCGCCCTCGACGTAATGTATCCCGAACTGGTCCAGGCGCTTGAGTATCTTGATCTTGTCCTCGAGCGAGAATGATACGCCCTCGCGGGCGGCCCCGTCCCTCAAAGTCGTGTCGTAGATACATACGTCCGGCAAAACTCTGCGCCTCCGTCAATCTATGGGAGTTCCGGAGTTCTCGCGGAACTCGCGGAAAGTCTCCATCAGTCCCCTGGTCAGCGGCCCCGGCTTCGCGTCCCCGATCGGCCTTTCGTCGATGTAGGTGATGGGAGCGATCTCGGCGGCCGTCCCGGTAAGAAAACACTCGTCGGCCACATAGCATTCGACCAGGGAGAGCTCCTGTTCCTTTATCTCTATCCCCGCTTCAGGGCACAGGCGGAACACCACCTGTCGGGTTATCCCGTTCAAGGCGCCGGCGTTCGTGGGAGGGGTGATTACAACCCCTTTTTCGACCAGGAAGATATTGTCGACCACACACTCGGTCACGTACCCCTGGTCGTTTAACATCAATCCCTCGTCCGCTCCGGCGTGGATGACTTCAAGATGTGCCATGATATGGTTCAGGTAATTCAGTGACTTGATCTGCGGACTGAGGGAATCAGGGTTGTTTCTCCTCGTGGAGACAGTCACCAGCTTCAGCCCTTTCTGGTACACCTCGTCGGGATAGATCTTTATGGTAGCGGCGATTATCGCCACGCTCGGGTTGCTGCATTTCATCGGGCTCAGGCCCAGGTCTCCCTTCCCGCGCGTGACCACGAGCCTCACGTAACCGTTCGTGATGTCGTTCACCCTGGCGGTCTCGCACACCCTCTTCGCCATCTCTTCGCGGGTAAGAGGTATATCAAGCCGGATGACCTTTGCCCCCTTGTAGAGACGGTCAAGATGCTCATCGAGCATGAACAACCTGCGGTTGTAGACACGGATCCCCTCGAACACACCATCACCGTACAGCACACCGTGGTCGAAAACGGAGATCCTGGCCTCCTCCTCCGGTACGAACTCGCCGTTAAGGTATACCTGGGGCATTACTTCTCCTCTCGAGTCTGATCTTCTCCCTTTAAGACGTAGCCGGCGATAAGATCCCCCACCGCGTCCGTCCCCATGCCCATCCTGCCGGCTGACATGCTCTTTATCTTTCCCGAGGACAGAACCCTCACAATGGCCTTCTCGACCAGGCCGGCCGCTTTCTTCTCGCCCAGGAAATCGAGCATCATCTGGACCGCGCTGATCGCCGCCAGCGGGTTAATGACGTTCTTCCCCGTGTATTTAGGTGCCGAACCGCCGATAGGCTCGAACATCGATGTCCCTTCGGGGTTTATGTTCCCGCCCGCGGCGATCCCCATACCGCCCTGGATGATCGCACCCAGGTCTGTGATGATGTCGCCGAACATGTTGTCCGTGACCACCACGTCGAACCACTCCGGGTTCTTGACGAACCACATGCAGATCGCGTCGACGTGCGCGTAGTCCGTGGTGATGTCCGGGTACTCGATGGCGACCTCGTTGAAAACCCTCTCCCAGAGGTCGTGCGCGTAAGTGAGCACGTTGGTCTTGCCGCAAAGGGTGAGCTTTCCATCTTTCCCCCTGCCTCTACAGACTTCGAAAGCGTAGCGAACGCACCTCTCCACGCCTTTCCTGGTGTTGACCGACTCCTGCACGGCTATCTCGTCTGGCGTTCCCTTCCTGATAAAACCGCCCGACCCTACATAGAGCCCCTCGGTGTTCTCCCTCACCACGACTATGTCGATGTCCTCAGGCCCTTTGTCCTTGAGAGGGCAGTCAACACCGGGGTAGAGTATGACCGGCCTCAGGTTTATGTACTGGTCCATGGCGAACCTGATCTTCAGCAGTATCCCGTGCTCCAGGATCCCGGGCCTCACATCCGGATGGCCGATCGCCCCGAGGAATATAGCGTTAAAATCCCGCAGCTCATCGAGTGCCGGGTCGGGCAGGGCCTCTCCGGTCGCCAGATAACGGTCACCGCCGAAATCGTACGACTGCGTCTCGTAGTCGAAACCGGTCGCCTCTGCCGCGGCCTGAAGCACTTTCAAGCCCTCCGCGACAACCTCCGGCCCCGTCCCGTCACCCGGTAGAACTGCTATTCGATACACTTTCTCTCCAATCGGTCTTGAGTTCCGTCGTTCAAACCCCGGCTCCGACCCCTGACGGTTACGGCCCGTCGTTGGCCTGCCGCTCGGCGGCGAACGCTGCCGCAGCGATCATTCGCCAGGCTCTTGAAGGTAGTTTATCAGTCCTCCGGCGTCCACAATACGGCGCATGAATTCCGGGTAAGGCGGCACCTTGAAAAGGTCTCCCGAGGTCAGGTTCCGGATGGTCCCGGCGCCAAGGTCCACCAGCATCCGGTCTCCCTCCCCGGTGGCCGCTACGGCCTCCGGTGATTCGAATATTGGCAGGCCCACGTTGATCGCGTTTCGGTAAAATATCCTTGCGAATGAGCTCGCGATCACGCATGATATGCCGCCTCCCTTGATGGCCATGGGCGCATGCTCCCGGCTCGAGCCCGACCCGAAGTTCTCTCCCGCGACAATGATATCCCCCGGCTCTATCCTTGATATGAAATCCGGGTCAAACCCCTCCATCAGGTGCGTTCCCAGCTCGACCGGGTCAGACGATTCCAGGTACGTCCCGGGTATTATCTCATCAGTGTTTATGTGATCGCCCAGCCTGTGGGCGCCTCCCTCAAAAAATGTCTCGGCCATCGCTGCTCATGCTATCTCCCCCGGGCCTGTTATAACACCAGTCACCGCGGAGGCCGCAGCCACCGCTGGATTTGAAAGATAGACCTCGCTCTCCCGGTGTCCCATGCGTCCCACGAAGTTCCTGTTCGTCGTGGAAAGGGACTTCTCACCCGCCGCCAGCACGCCCATGTGACCCCCCAGGCACGGCCCGCACGTAGGTGGTGAGATCACCGCACCTGCGTCCAGAAAGACATCGAAGAGGCCCTCCTCGATGGCCTGGCGATATACCCTGGGACTGCCCGGTATTATGATGAGGCGAACGTTCTTCGCAGCTTTCTTTCCGCGCAGTATCTCGGCCGCTTCGCGCAGGTCCTCGATGCGGCCGTTCGTGCATGAACCGATCACAACCTGGTCCAGCGCGACCGCAGGGGCTTCGTCGACGTCCACCGAATTGCTCGGCAGGGGTGGTATGGCGACCTGGGGTTTGAGTTCTTCGAAGTCGATCTCCACCTCCGCGGCGTATCCGTTTTCGTCTGGCCCGACCCCGGTCTCCCGCGCCTCGACGCCCACCCGCGAGAGATACTCCACGGTCTTGAGGTCCACTGGAAACATACAGTTCTTCGCGCCTGCCTCGACCACCATGTTCGCCACTGTCAGCCTTCCCTCAACGCTCAGCGCATCCACGCCGTCTCCGCTAAACTCGATGGACTGGTAAGTGGCCCCATCGACGCCAAGCTCGCCTATCAGGTGGAGGATCAAATCCTTGCCTCCGACCCAGCGCCCGGGCCTGCCGGTCACTCTAACGGAGATCGCGTCCGGGACCCGCAACCACACCTTGCCAGTCGCCATGGCTGCGCCGACATCGGTTGAACCTACACCCGTCGCGAACGCCCCGAGAGCGCCGTAGGTGCAGGTATGGCTGTCTCCCCCTATGACGAGGCTCCACGGCTTTATCAGCCCCTCCTCTGGAAGAAGCACATGCTCGATGCCCGCCCGCCCGCCTTGATAAAAATGGTCGATGCCGTACTTCATGGCAAATCTCCGCACAAAAGCACACTGTTCCGCGGATGCAATGTTCCTGGGTGGGGTGAAGTGGTCCAGCACGAGTACGACCCTGCCCGGATCGAAGACCGCCTCCCTGCCGAGCCTTTCGAACTCCTCGATCGCCACCGGTGCGGTTACGTCGTTGGCCAGTACCAGGTCAACCGGGGCCTCGATGAACTCTCCGGGCTGCAACGTTTCACGCCCCACGTGTTCCGCGAGTATTCTCCTTGAAACGCTCATGTCGACTCCCGGGGCCAGGTCACGAGACCGGCACCTCCCTGCTTGGGGGGGAACCCCCGCAGCGCTGAGGTCTGATATTAAGACCCGGCCCTGTTTCTACGCCCCCGATTATTCTCTAGTGGAGTACCTTGTTCACAGCGTTGATGTAAGCTCGCGCGCTCGCTTCAACGATGTCGGTCGAGACTCCCCGCCCCACAACCCGTCGGCCACCCACGTCGAGCTGAATTGTCACATCTCCCAGCGCTTCCAGCCCGCCCGTTATCGCCTCAACCGTGAACGAAATAAGCTTCGCGTCCACACCCAGAGCCGAACGTATGGCCTTGCAGGCAGCGTCTACCATACCGTCTCCGATGGACCTTTCGGTTATCCTCTCCCCTTCGCGTTCGAGCGTTATCGTCGCGCTCGGGGGAGCCTCTTTTCCGCCGCTATGGACTTCGTACGCTGTCAGCTTCCAGTCCTGGCCTTCCGTCCTTATGTACTCCAGCGCTATCGCCTCGATGTCACCTCCTGAAAGGGAGCCCTTCCTGTCCGCCAGTTCCTTGAAGCGTGTGAATGCATGGTTCAGCTCTTCATCGCCCAGGAAATAGCCGAGACGCTCCAGTTGCTCCTTGAGCGCGTGCCTGCCGGAGTGCTTCCCGAGAACGATGTCACTCTCCACGAGACCAACGCTCTCCGCGGTCATTATCTCGTAGGTGGTGCGCTCCTTCAGCACGCCGTCTTGATGAATCCCGGACTCATGCGCGAAGGCGTTACGCCCCACAATCGCCTTGTTCGGCTGCACGGGGTAGCCTGTCAGGAGGCTTACCAGCCTGCTGGTCCTGCTTATCTCGGTAGAGTTCAAGTTGGTCTCCAGGCCCAGCCTGTCCCGCCTGACCTTGAGGGCCATCACGATCTCCTCGAGGCTCGCGTTGCCGGCTCTCTCGCCGAGCCCGTTTACGGCACACTCTATCTGTCGCGCTCCCTGCTCGATCGCAGCCAGGGAGTTGGCTACCGCGAGGCCCAGGTCGTTATGGCAATGGACACTCACGACAGTGTCTTCGATCCCTTTCACGTTCTCCATGATCCCACCGATGAGCTCCGCGAACTCGTCGGGAACCGCGTATCCCACCGTGTCCGGGATATTCAACACCCCCGCGCCCGCTTCGATCGCGGCCTCGAGGACCTGGTAGAGATATTCCGGGTCGCTCCTGGTGGCGTCCATCGGAGAGAACTCCACGTCGGGACAGTGTCCCCTGGCACGTGTCACCGCGTCCCTCGCCGCCTGAAGGACTTCTTCACGCGTCATCCTCAGCTGGTGTTCCAGGTGAATATCGGAAGTGCTTATAAAGGTATGAATACGGGGCCTCCGGGCGCCCTCCAGGGCCTCCCAGGCTCTATCGATATCATCCGGGCGGGCCCGGGCTAGAGCGCACACAACGGCTTCCCGTGCTTTCTCGGCTATCCTTCTCACAGCTTCGAAATCTCCCTGGCTGGTAGCAGGGAACCCGGCCTCGATAACGTCCACTCCCAGACGCTGAAGCTGCTCCGCTATCTCGACCTTCTCCCTCACTCCGAGACTTATGCCAGGTGACTGCTCACCGTCTCTCAAGGTTGTGTCGAAGATGTAGACACGGCCTCCCACAGAACCTCCTAAAGGAATATGAACATCGCTTCCTTGATGCCAGGCTCGGATTGAAGCCTGTCGAGTATTTCCTGTGAGATCGGGCTGCCCAGGGTCAGTCCCATCGCCGCGTCTCCGTCGATCTTTTTCCTGCCTACCTGAAGGCTCTCGATATTTATGCTGTTATCACCGAGGATGTTGCCTACCTTTCCTATCATTCCAGGGCGGTCCTCGTAACGTACGAACGCCATGTTCTCGCTGGGTGAGATTTCGATGTCGAAGTCCATAACGTTCACGAACATCTCCTGGTTTCTACCCACCAGCGTGGCGCCCGCCCTCGCTTTTCCAGAGTCGTCGCTCGCGGTCGCGACGATCTGGTTGATGTAATCGAGAGACTGCCTGCTCTTACTCTCCTTGACGGAGATCCCCCTCTCCATCGCCAGTAAAGGAGCGTTTACGTAAGTGACCGAGTCGGTTGATATGTTCTGTAAGAACCCCTTGAGGAATGCGATCGTCAGAAGTGAAGTGTCGTACTCGCTGATCGGCCCCAGGATCACAAGTTCGATCTCGCTTATCGCCCCGTGCACTATGTGGGTCATCAACTTGCCCAGCTTTTCGCACAGGGGCATGAACGGCTGTAGTACCTCTACCACCTCGCGGTGGGGCATCGCTATGTTTACCACCCCGCTGACGAATTCACCCTTGAGGCCGGCGATCACCTGGTCGGCGATCGCGACCCCAGCCTTGTACTGCGCTTCCGTGGTACTGGCTCCCAGATGCGGCGTGACAACGACGCCTGGCATTGTGCACAACGGGTTGTCCAGCGGCGGTTCTTTCTCGAACACGTCCAGTGCCGCGCCCGCCACCCTTCCTTCCCTGATCGCATCCACCAGGGCCGCCTCGTCAACGACGCCGCCGCGTGATACGTTTATGATCCGGGCCCCTTCCTTAATGATCTTCAACTGGTCCTTGCCGATCATGTGATGCGTTTCCTTGGTTCTTGGCACGTGCAGGGTTATGAAGTCCGACTCCTTCAGGACCTCTTCCAGCCCCGGTTTCAGCTCCACGCCGAGGTGCTTCGCTTTCTGCGCGGATATGAACGGGTCAAAACCCACCAGTTTCATGCCGAACCCGGAAGCCCTTTCGGCCACCAGGGCACCGATCCTGCCCAGGCCCAGGATACCAAGCGTCTTACCGTAGAGCTCAACACCCTGGTAAACAGAGCGATCCCATCTTCCGGCCGCCAGCGAGGCGTGCGCGGCGGGTATGTTCCTGGCTACCGCCATCAGTACCGCCATGGTATGTTCGGCCGCGGAAATGGTGTTGCTCTCCGGGACGTTGGCAACCATGATCCCTTTCTTGGAAGCGGAATCCACGTCTATGTTGTCCACGCCTATGCCGGCCCTTCCGATTACCATGAGCCTGTCGGCGTGGTCGATCACCTCGGAGTCCACCCTGGTCCCGCTGCGCACGATCAATGCATGGTAATCACCTATTCTCTCCAGGAGCTCCTCTCGCGGAATTCGGTCGTACGCGTCGACATCGAACTCGGCCTCGAGTTTCTCCAACCCGAATGGCGAGATCTTTTCAGCAACAAGGACCTTGAGGCTAGACTTCTCAGTCATATTCAACTCCCACCGTTCACTCCCGCAGGGAAGCCGCCAGCACCTTCAATGCCGCAGTCACGCCAGAACCCAGCTCGATCTCGAAACCGAGTCTAGACAGCGCCATCTCCAGCGCGCTTACCTGAGTCAATATGTCGAACCTGTCAAAGTATCCTACGTGGCCGAGCCGGAATATCCTGCCCTTCATCTTCCCCTGGCCACCTGCTATGAACGTGCCGAACTGGGTCCTCATCATCCTTACCAGGTCGCCGGAGTTTATGCCGTCGGGCGACCATACCGATGTCGCCACGTTGGCTCTCGTCCTGTCACTGGCGAAGAACTTGAGCCCCAGAGCCTCTACGGCTGCCCGGGTGGCGGTCGCCAGGACGTGGTGCCTTTCGAAGATGTTGTCCAGGCCCTCCTCGCGTATCATCTTGATCGCTTCATCCAGGGCCTGTACCAGGGTTATGGCCGGCGTGTACGGCGTTTGAGGCGGAGTCTTCGACTGGGCCGCCCGAGCGGCTTTGAAGCAGAAATAGTAGCGTGGCAGTGTCGCGCTCTCGATCGCGTTCCAGGCCCTGTCACTCACCGCTACGAAGGCGAGGCCCGGCGGGGTCATCAGGCCTTTCTGGGAACCGCTCATTGCAAGGTCTACATTCCACTCGTCTGTCCTCAGGTCAACCGCTCCGAGCCCGCTTATCGAGTCCACCAGGAACAGGGCGTCCGTTCCGGCCATAATGCGGCCGAACGCTTCAACGTCGTTCACGGCGCCGGTTGATGTCTCGCTGTGCGTGAGCATGACACCCTTCAGGTCCTGATTTTCCTCCAAAACCCTTTTCAGGTCTTCCGGGTCAGCACAATCCCCCCATTCATATTCAATGGCGATCACGTCCAACCCGAAGTACCGGCTGATGTCAACCAGCCTCTCCCCGAACTTGCCTCCGCTGAAAACGGCCACCTTGTCACCAGTCGAGAAGCAGTTGGCGATCGAACCCTCCATTGCGCCCGTGCCACTGGATGTCAGCAGGATTACCTCGTTCCGTGTCTGAAAAACGTATTTAAGCCCCTCCAGCACGCGACCGAGCAGTTCTCCGAAATCGGCAGAACGATGATGCACCATGTTGACCTGCGCCAGTCTGACCGCGGGTGGCACAGGGGTCGGTCCCGGTGTGAAGATGTAGTCTTTCTTCAAAGTCTCAGATCCCTTCTCTTGATAACACCTGAAATGTCTCTCCCAAAGCTCCCCCGGTAGTCACTTCTCTAACCATGTCATCATCGACCGGAGACGCTTTCCCACCTCCTCCAGGGGATGCGCGGCCTCGAGCCTCCTCAAGGTGTTGAACGACGCCCGTTCGGCCTTGTTCTCGAGTACCCATTCGGTCGCGAACTCCCCGGTCTGGATCTCGTCCAGTATCTGGCGCATCTCCTGGCGGGTCTGACTGTTGATGACCCTTTTCCCCCTCGTGAAATCGCCGTACTCCGCGGTGTCGCTTACCCTTGCCCGCATGCCGCTGATACCGTGGTAGTGTATCAGGTCGACTATCAGTTTCAATTCATGAAGACACTCGAAATAAGCGACCTCAGGCTGGTATCCGGCCTCCACCAGGGTGTCGAACCCGGCCTTGATAAGCTCTGATACACCTCCGCAGAGCACAACCTGCTCTCCAAAAAGGTCGGTTTCAGTCTCCTCGGCAAAGGTGGTCTCGATCACGCCTGCCCTGGTCGCTCCTATTCCCCGCGCGTAGGCCAAACCCTTCTCCAACGCCATCCCGGTGTAGTCCTGATGCACCGCTATCACTGACGGCACGCCGTTACCCTCCAGGTAAGTCTGCCTGACCATGACCCCGGGGCCTTTCGGTGCAACCATCAACACGTCAACATCGTCCGGGGGTATTATCTGGTGATAATGGATGTTGAAACCGTGGGCGAAGAACAGGGTGTTCCCGCTCTTGAGGCCTCCGCGGATCGAGTCCCTGTAGGTCTCCGCCTGCCGGTCGTCGGGGATCAGTATCGATATGATGTCAGCAATCCGCGCGGCGTCTTCCACCTCGGCCACCTCGAGGCCAGCCTCTCTCGCCGCCTCAGCGCTGGGGCTTCCCTCACGCAGGCCTACGATCACATCCAGTCCAGAGTCATGCAGGTTCTGCGAGTGCGCGTGGCCCTGGGCGCCGAACCCGATAACAGCTATCTTCTGGCCTTTCAAGGCCTCCGGGTTCACGTCGTTCTCGTAGTATATCTTCGCCATTTCTCCTCCTCTTCGTCTCTGGGGTCCGGACTATGCCAGGTCTGGCAAATATTCACGTTTCAAGACCTGACCCCATCAGCCGCGGGAAATCGCGACAACGCCGGTCCGGACCAGCTCGGTGACACCGTACGGTTTCAAGAGGTCCTCGAGAGCGCTGAGCTTCGAGCCGGTGCCTGTCACCTCGGCGCAAAGAGTACCCTTCCCCACGTCCACGATATTCCCCCTGAATATGTTTATGATCTCGATGATCTCCGCCCTGCTCTTCGAATCGGCCTTCACCTTTACCAGGACGAGCTCGCGCTTGACGCTGTTCTCATCCGGAAGGTCCACCACCTTTATCACGTTAATGAGCTTGTTCAGCTGCTTATAAACCTGCTCCAGCGAGTGCTCCTCCACGTTCACCACGACCGTCATCCTTGAGAACTCCGGCCTTTCGGTCACCCCGACAGTGAGGCTTTCGATGTTAAAGCCCCTGCGGGAGAAGAGCCCGGAGACCCGTGCCAGTACGCCCGGCTTGTTCTCGACCAGAACGGACAGGGTATGCTTCACCTCACTAACCTCCAATCATGTCGTCCAGCGACGCCCCCGGCGCCACCATCGGGAATACGTTCTCCTCCGGTTCAACGACGAAGTCCATCAACACCGGCCCTTTGTACTTGAACGCCTCTCTGAGTGCGTGGTCGACCTCCCCAGGCTCGGTGATCCTTATTCCTTTCGCACCGTAAGCTTCGGCCAGCTTCACGAAATCGGGGGACTCACCCCGCCTGAGGTCCGACGCGGAATAGCGCTTCTTATAGAAAAGCTCCTGCCACTGCCTGATCATTCCCAGGTAACCGTTATTGAGCACCGCGACTTTTATGGGGACCTTGTTCAGTACCGCGGTAGCGAGCTCCTGTGATGTCATCTGCACCGACCCGTCACCGGCTATATCTATCACGAGGGCGTCCGGACGCCCTACCTGCGCGCCGAGCGCTGCCGGAAGTCCGAAGCCCATTGTCCCCAGCCCCCCCGAAGAGATGAAGTTCCGGGGGATGGTGGCCTTGTAGAACTGTGCGGCCCACATCTGGTTCTGACCCACCTCGGTTACGATCAGCGCCTTACCATCGGTCACCCTGTATATGCGATCGACGATATACTGCGGACGAAGGCCGCCTTCCGGGATCACCAGGGGATATTCCTTCTTCCAACTACTTATCTGTTTATGCCAGGGTTTCAGGTCCTGACCGCCGCCGTCCTTGATCATCGGCTTCAGCGCGGCAATCAGTTCCCTCAAAACCTTCTTCACGTCGCCCACGATAGGCACGTCCACCCCCACGTTCTTCCCTATCTCCGCCGGGTCGATGTCGATATGTATGACCTTCGCGTGGGGCGCGAAAGTGTCAAGCCTCCCCGTGATGCGGTCGTCGAACCTGGCACCTAACGCCACGATAAGATCGGTTTTCATCATCACGTAGTTAGCGTATGAGGTCCCATGCATCCCCAGCATTCCGAGTGACAATTTGTGGGTCTCAGGGAACGCCCCTTTCCCCATCAAGGTTGTTGTCACCGGAAAGTCGAGCAGCCTGGCGATCTGCCCCATTTCGGCCGATGCCTCCGCCGATATCACGCCGCCGCCCGCGTAGATGACGGGACGCTTTCTGGAGATCATCAGCCTCGCAGCTTCCTTGATCTGCCTGTTGTGGCCGACCGTGGTCGGCTTGTATCCAGGGAGAGACGTTATCTTCTCCGGCATCTTGAAATCGAATTCGGCCCTCAACACATCTACCGGCACGTCAACTAATACGGCGCCCTGCCGCCCAGTTGAAGCGATCAGGAACGCATCGTGGACGGCCTGGGCTACTTCCCGGGGGTCTTTCACCAGGTAGTTATGCTTCACCACGGGCAGCGTTATCCCGGTAGTATCGGCCTCCTGGAAAGCATCCGTGCCGATGACATGGGTGGCGACCTGTCCGGTTATAGCAACCAGTGGAATGGAATCCATATTCGCGTTGGCGATACCTGTCACCAGGTTACAGGCGCCGGGCCCGCTGGTCGCCATGCACACTCCGACTTTTCCGCTCGCCCGCGCGTATCCGTCCGCCGCGTGCGCCGCGCCCTGTTCATGCCTGGTCAGTATGTGCCTTATCTTCGAATCGTAGAGCACGTCGTAGAGAGGTAGCATGACGCCGCCGGGAATACCGAATACGACATCGACGCCCTCGCGCTCGAGGCTCCTGATGAGTGCCTGGGCTCCCGTTATCTTCATCTAACCCGACCCCCGTTACTCGTCATTCCGGTCATCTACTTCCAGCACGACGCCCCTGGAGGCGCTGGACACCAGGCTTGCATATACCTGCAGCAGGCCTTTCTTCACCTTCCTGGCCGGCGGCTTCCAGACCTGCCTCCGGCTCGACAGCTCGTCTTCTGAGACCAGGAGGTCAATCTGCCTCCGGTCAACGTTTATCTCGACCATGTCTCCATCTGCCACCAGGGCGATCGGGCCGCCCGCGGAGGCCTCGGGTGAGACGTGCCCTACAGCCCCACCTCGTGTCCCTCCGGAGAAGCGGCCGTCCGTGACCAACAGGACCCTGTCATCCAGGCCCATGCCTGCGATGGTAGCCGTCGGAAGAAGCATCTCTCTCATTCCCGGCCCCGCGACCGGACCCTCGTATCGGATGATGACTACGTCTCCGGGTGAAATCCCGCCGTTCCTGATGGCGGTAATTGCCAATTCCTCAGAATCGAACACGCGAGCGGGGCCTTTGTGATTCCTGAGCTCGGCGCCCATCGCCGACTCCTTGAGCACGGATCCATCCGGCGCGAGACTCCCGTGTAAGACGGCCAGGCCACCGGTTGGGGAGAATGGATCCCCTGCCGTCCTTATCACCTCGTGATCCAGGCTGCGAGCGCCGGAGATGTTCTCTCGATGCGTCCTGCCGGTCACCGTAGGCACGTCAAGGTCGATCGCCCCGATCTGGTCGAGCTCTCCCATGACTGCCGGTATGCCTCCCGCCCTGTGAAGGTCTTCCATGTGGAACCTGCTCTCCCCGGCCGGCGCGATGCGACACAGGTTCGGGGTAGCCCCGCAGATTCTGTCGACATCTCCCAAGTCGAGTTCGACGCCCGCTTCAACGGCAATCGCCTTCCCGTGCAGCAGCGTGTTGGTGGATCCCCCGATAGCCATGTCTACAGCGAGCGCGTTGTAAAAAGCTTTTGCCGACAGTATGTTAGCGGGAGTCACCCCGTTCTCGACCAGCGCAACAAGGGCAGTTCCTGTATCCCTGGCAATCCTCAGCCGCTCTGTATCAACAGCAGGAATGGTCCCATTTCCCGGCAGCGCCATCCCGAGGGCTTCGGAGAGGCAGTTCATGCTGTTGGCGGTGAACAGGCCCGAGCAGCACCCGGGTCCCGGGCAGGCGCACCGCTCGTATTGTTCGAGCTCCTCGTCGCTTATATCCGCGGAAGCGGACGCTTCCATAACACTTATCAGGTCGAGTTCCTTCTCCCCCAGCCGGCCCGCCAGCATAGGGCCTCCGCTCACGAGGGCGGCCGGGACATCCATCCTCGCCGCCGCCATGAGCATGCCCGGCACGACCTTGTCGCAGTTCGGGACCAGCAGCACCCCGTCCAGGGCATGCGCACGTACCATGATTTCGACGGAGTAGCTGATCACCTCACGTGAGGGTAGCGAGTATTTCATCCCCTCGTGGCCCATCGCCAGCCCGTCGCATACCGCTATCGTGTTAAAGAGCAGGGGTGTACCCCCGGCCATGCGAATCCCGTCGCACGCGGCCCTGTTTACCTGCTCCAGGTGGATATGGCCAGGAACTAGTTCGTTCGCTGACCCGGCGACCCCGATGAGCGGCCTGGCTATCTCCTCATCGCTGAGGCCCAGGGCGTGAAGCAGCGAGCGATGGCCTGCCCTCTCCCTGCCCTTCTTGATGATGTCGCTTCGCATTTTCCTCATCCCCCGGAATACCTGGCAACCTACCCGGCTTCAATCGCGTCGACTATCGCAGCGGCCATCTCTGTGGTCTTTGCTTCTCCTCCAAGATCGTAGGTGACCGTCTTTCCCTCGCCAATGACTTTCGACACCCCCCGGAAGACCCTCCCCGCGGCTTCTTCCTGCCCGAGGTGCTTCAGCATGAGATAGCCGGAAAGTATCTGTGCGGTAGGGTTGACCTTGTCCATACCTTTGTATTTCGGGGCGCTCCCGTGCGCCGGCTCGAACACGGCCAGATCGCCGGCTCCCATATTGCTGCTTGGAGCGACTCCCAGTCCGCCGACCAGTCCCGCGCAGAGGTCGCTTATGATGTCGCCGTAGAGGTTCGGCATCACCATCACGTCGTATATCAGGGGTTTCTGGACCAGTTGCATGCACATGTTATCGACTATGCGCTCCTCGAACTCGACGTCGGGGTATTCGGCAGATACCTCCCTCGCGGTATCCAGGAAAAGGCCGTCCGTCAGCTTCATTATGTTCGCCTTGTGGACCACGGTAAGCTTTTTCCTTCCGTTCTTGCGCACGTACTCAAAAGCGAACCTGACGATGCGTTCAGAACCGGCCCTGGTAATGACCTTGATCGACTCGGCGACCCCGTCGGCAACCATGTGCTCGATACCCGCGTACAGGTCCTCCATGTTCTCCCGAACCACCACCAGGTCGACTCCCTTGTACGGGGCCCGTACGCCTTCAATGTAGATCGCCGGCCTCACACAGGCGTAGAGGTGCAACTCCTTTCTAAGCGCAACGTTCACGCTGCGGAAGCCACTGCCCACCGGCGTGGTTATGGGGCCTTTGTAAGCCACGCCGTTCTGCCTTATGTTATCCAGGACTTCTTCGGGCAGGGGCGTCCCGTATTTGTCCATCACGTCAGCACCGGCCTCCTGCCTGTCCCACTCTATCCGGGCGCCCGCCGCTTCGAGAACCGCGACGGCGGTTTCCACCAGCGAGGGCCCTATCCCGTCACCGGGTATGAGCGTGACCTTTCTTTTCTCCATGTCATCCTCCACTCAGGCGGTCTCCACCTTTTCAGAAAGAGGAGAACCCGCCGTGTTTCTTCATGTATTCTACAAGCCCTCCCTCAGAGAGGATCTCCAGCATGACCGGAGGCAGCGGGCTGCTCGCTGTCTCGGTCCCCTTCGAGACGTTCCTTATCAGGCCCTTCTCGAGGTCGACCTCCAGGACGTCACCGTCCTCGATTTCTGACGTGTCACAGACAAGCGCCGGTAACCCGCTGTTTATCGAGTTCCTGAAGTAGATCCGCGCAAACGACCCGGCGATTACCCCGGCCACACCCGCGTGCTTCACCGCCAGCGGCGCCTGCTCCCTGGACGAGCCGCACCCGAAGTTCCTCCCCGCCACTATGAAATCGCCCTTTTGCAGTCTCTCGCAGAAGTGCGGGTCCAGGTCCTCCATCACGTGGCAGGCGAGCTCATCCATGTCCAGCGTCTTGAACTTGTGCCGCCCGGATATGATGTAATCAGTGTTTACGTCATCTCCGAACCTGTGCGCTTTGCCCTTTATTATCATTGTTGATCCTTTTAGCGTTTCCGGCTTTTGTTTATCCTCCCAGGGAAGAGGATACCACGTCACCGCTTCCTCCCCGCTCGGGAGGATATCACTCCACTACTTCCTCCACCCCTGCGGGGGAGGATTGAGGTGGGGGGGTCACCCTCCACCCTCACAAATATCTCCTGGGATCGGCTATCTTGCCCTCGAGGCAGCTGGCGGCAACCGTGGCCGGCGAGGCAAGGTAGATCGAAGCCTCCGGGTTGCCCATCCTTCCCTTGAAGTTCCTGTTGGCTGTGGATATCACGTTCTCCCCGTCCCCGGGGACCCCCTGGTGGGTCCCGACGCAAGAAGCACACCCGGGGTTCATCACCGAGGCGCCGGATTCGATGAACACCTCTATTATGCCCTCACGCAACGCGTTGAGCATGACCTCTCTTGACGACGGAGCCACGATCAAGCGGACCCCGGCGGCCACCTTCCCTCTTTCAAGAACGGCCGCCGCCAGGCGCAGGTCCTCGAGCCTGCCGTTCGTGCATGTGCCGATGAGCCCTTCAGCGATCGGGGCGCCTTCGACCTCTTCCACCGCGCGAACGTTATCCACCCTGTGGGGTAGTGCGACCTGGGGAACCAGGCCAGCCACGTTGAATTCGAACTCCTCGACGTACCTGGCGTCTCTATCCGCGGATACAGCCTCGATCTTCACGCCCGTTCTGTGCTTGAAGAAATCGATGACTTTATCATCGGCCTCCATCAGGCCCGCTTTGGCACCCATCTCGACAGCGAGGTTGCTTACGGTGAGCCTGCCGTCGAGTCCCAATCCTTCTATCGTCTCACCACCGATCTCGAGCGTGCGATAGGTGGCGCCGTCGGCGGTAATCTGTCCTACCATCATCAGGGCGACATCCTTTGCGAACACGCCTTTCGGAAGCTTCCCCGTCACCGTGACCTTCATGGTTTCCGGCACTCTGAACCAGAGCGAACCAGACAGCATCCCCGCCGCCAGGTCCGTTGAGCCTACCCCCGTAGCGAACGTATTGACCGCTCCGTACGTGCAGGTGTGGGAATCTGCTCCGATAACCAGGCTGCCGGGGAGCGCGTGTCCCTTTTCCAGCATCAACTGGTGGCAGACGCCCTCGCCCACGTCACATAGTTCTATCCCCTGCTTTCCGGCGAACTCGCGCATCAGGGCGTGCAGCTGCGATACCGCCCTCAAGGGGCTCGGGGCGCTGTGGTCAATGCAGAAGGAGACCCGGTCTGGCCTGGCCACCTTTTCGCCTTCCATGCCCTCAAAAGAGCGTATCGCGATCGGTGCCGTCCCGTCCTGGGCCATCATGTAGTCGAGCTCTGCCACCACTATCTCTCCAGCCGTGGCGTCTCCACCTGAATGTGCGCCCAGTATCTTCTCCGAAATGGTTTTTCCCACTCTGAAATGCCTCCAATAATCGTTGTTCCCCTCAGAGACCGCGTGGGGCTCTTCCGGGGAACTCTTCAGGCCACAATTCTAAACGTTTTTACGCCGAAATGAAAAGCAGCGCAGTCTTCGCTCGCTTGTCCGGGAACCCGCCTGCTGGCCGCATGCCTTGCGTTGTGTTTGAAATCGACTTCCTCATTTGATATATTCCTTCCGAGCAAAGGAGGGATTGAAATGTACCCTGATGACCTTAAGTACCACAAGGAGCACGCCTGGGTGCGCCAGGACGGCACCGTTGGGATAACACACTTCGCCCAGGAACAGCTGGGCGAGATTGTTTTCATCGAGGTGCCGGACGCGGGAGCCGTCGTCGAAGCGGGGGAGCCGTTCGGCGAGATCGAGTCTCGCAAGTCCGTTTCCGATATCTACTCGCCGGTCTCCGGCAAGATCAAGGAGGTCAACTCCGAGGTCGTCGACGCTCCGGAGATCATCAATGAGGATCCATACGGCAAAGGCTGGGTCGTCAAGATCGACATGAGCGACCCGGGAGATCTGGAAGGTCTCCTCTCAGCGACCGAATACAAGGGACTTGTCGAAGGCGAGGAAAGCTAGAAACGATATTCGCGGGAGCAGGGGCTTAACAGTGCATAAATGAAAAGGCGGGCTTTTAGGGCCCGCCTTCTTTCACGGTTATCCGGTTTACGCCGAGGTATCCTTAGATGGATCATGATTGCCCAGGCCGGAAATTATTTCTCCGGCCAGGTTATATACCCCGTCAGACCGATGTGAATCCTTTACTTTGGCCTTTTTCTAAAGAGCCTCCTGAACCTCTCTGAACCGGCAATAGATAGCAGTCCCTTCATCGCCGCAAGAAACCCGATGGATGACCCGGAACCAGGTCCGCACGGATTCTTTGTCACTGTACAACCGTCAAGAAAGAATCGCAGACATGAGGAGGACTATTACCACAATAGAAGATGTTTCTCTTTTGATCCGATGCTTGTCAATCGCTGACCGTTCATGTAGACCCACTGTGTTCACTTTCTATGGCAATCCGATAACAAAAACCGGCTTATGAAAGCCGGTCGGTTTCACCACTGGCTCCACGGGATAAAGGTGACCAGATCGTTGAATCCCGCTTCGATGCCCCCAGGCAGATAATCAGTCTATAAAATTGGATATCTCAAGCTATTGAACGAATTACCCAGGTAGGAGATCCTGCCATTCCAGATATTTCATATCTGCTTTATCTTTATATTCAAGTATTTCCCCCAGTTAAACCGAATGTCACCCTCCGGCCAGGGCGAACAGCAACAGTATCTCATCGCCGTCGCGCAGTAGTTCCGCCTCTTCCAGCATGGAAGTCCCCTGCCTGCTTATGCGGACGCTCCTGTGGAAGCGGCTCTTCTCATCGTCCCACAGGTTCTTCGGAAGCCGCGAGCCGTATTCTCGACCGATCTGCTTCAGGAGGTCTCCGGCGCTGGACCCGTCAGGCAAGTCGAAGACCCGCTCCTGCTCGTTCGTGTATCGCCTCATCAGCCCGATGAAGCGGACCTTGACCTGCATCTGTGAGTCACCCTCCGGGGCACGTCATAGACCCGACGCTAGAGAGCCAGCTTATCTGCCAGGTAGCCCAGGTTGTGTTTCTCGAGTGTCTCCCTGGTGGGAATCGCGTCATCGCCCAGGCCGCGCAGCTCGTAGAACTCCTTGAGCATCGTCTCCATGTCCGGAACGGAACCTGCTATCATGCCGTCCTCGGTGGGTGTCATTATCCGCTCACCCAGCCGGTCGTCTTCGGCCTTCGCGCCCCAGATGTGGCCCATGCACCGCTGCAGGTACCATATGCGTGCACCGGCTTTCATCATCGTTTCGATGTCGTAGCCGTATCCCGCAACCTTGTTGAACGCCTCGACCCACTGGGGGAGGGTGAGGGAGGTCGCCGGGAACTCGCACCAGCAAGCGGAGTTGCAGATGCAGCCGACGTCCGTAGTCACCGCTACTCCCAGAGCCTTGTGCTCGGCGGACATCGGCTGGAACAGCATGTCGAGCCCGACTTCCGGGTATTCAATGGCGCCCCACTCCCAAAGGAACGTCAGGTTCGACACGTGGCAGGCGCCCCGCACCGAGACTGCGTATGCCAGCCCGTCACCCCAGTTACATCGCGGGTCGTGCATGGCGGCCTCCAGCCCCTTGCTGTCGGTGAGGAACCGCTCGCTCCCGCCCCCGATCTCCTCCGAGGCCTTGCGGGAACCCTTGGTAATCAACTGAGCAAGCGCTCCCTCCTTCGCGGCGATCTTCGGGATGAGCCCGATCACGGTATCGATGTCTCCCCACTCCAGCTTGATCCCGTCGTAATCCTCCTGCTTGAGAATGCCGGCCTCGAAGCAGTCCATCGCCCAGGCGATGGTGGAGCCGCAGGTCATGGTGTCCATGCCCAGCCGGTTGCAGAGCTCGTTCGCTTTCGCCACGGCCTCGAGGTTTGGGTTCATGAGCATAGTGCCGAAGCAGCCGATGGTCTCGTACTCCGGACCGGGACCCTCGGGCATCTGGTAGGGACCATCTTCGATCTTCACCACCGGCTTGCACTTCACCGCGCAGCCGCGGCAGGAATGAGTATCGACGCGGATGGTATCCGCCATGGCGATGCCGCTAAGGGTTTCGGGGCCTTCCATCCAGGAGCCGACCGACCAGTTCCTGGTGGGGACGTCACCCTCTATCATCTTCAGCTCCATGTTGGCTGCAGTACCGAATGCCTTGATGGCGCTGCAGAAGACGTTCTCCTCCAGCTGGCCGCGGAGGGTGTTCTGCCAGAAATCCTTGAATCCTTCCGGATCCGCGAACCCCGATTTCATACTCCCTTCCGCCGCGATCGCCTTGAGGTTCTTGGAGCCCATCACGGTGCCCATCCCCGCGCGCCCGAAGTGGTGTCCGTAGTCGTTCGTTATGCTGCCGAACGGGACCCCGTTCTCCGAAGCCGGCCCGACGGCCAGAACCTTGCACTGCTTACCGTGTTTCTGCTTGAGGGTATCGGTGGTTTCGTAGGTATCTTTGCCCCACAGGTCGGAGGCGGGCATGAGCTCAGCGGTATCGTCTCCGAGAAGGAGATAGACGGGCTCAGGTGATTTCCCCTTGAGAATCACGGCGTCATATCCGCATCTCTTCAGCTCTGGGCCGAAGTTGCCGCCGCAGCTCGACTGTCCCCAGATGCCGGTCAGTGGTGACCGTGCGCCCACGGAAAGGCGGCTGGTGCCGTACATTCCAGTCCCCGCCATTGGGCCGGTGGCGAAGATGAGCAGAGCGACGGGGTCGAGTGGCTCGGCGTCGAGGTCGCCGCGGTCGAACAGCAGCTTCGCGGCAAGGCCGGCGCCCCCGATGTACTGCTTGTAGGTCTCCTCGTCGGGTTCGATGACTTCCGTATGGCCGGACGTGAGGTCGACTTCAAGGACCTTCCCGGTGTTACCGTACATGCTCAACCCCCTCATCGATCGTTCGCTAAATGCAACAAAAGTGGTCTGACCCCGGTGTTGCGTTATTTGACCGACATGATCTTGGTCATGTGGGTCAGAGCCATGGTGTGTGTGAACAGCCCCTTTATCTTGAGCTCCCTGCTCATGAGCTTCTTGATGACCATGCGGCCGGTCTCGTCGAAGTAGTAAGGCATTCCGAACTTGATGTTGATATTGGCAAGATCCATCAGAGTGGATGAGTCGGTGGATATCGCAAGTATCGGCGTTCCCACCTTTCCCGCGTGCACTGTGAGCTTGCCCGCCTCGAACACCATGGTCATGTCCACATCGGCGTCGTCCGCCGTTATCCATATGGTGCCGTTGAGCTTGTTGAAGTCCTTGACCCTTTCAGGCTTGTTCTTCAGGTTGGTCCCTATCATCTCAGCCAGCATGGCTGCCATTCCCGCTTCTTCGGCACCCGGAGCCATGATGATCTCGGGGCCACCCGCTCCTGAACGACTTCCCTGTTCTTCCACCATGTTACCCCCTGACCTGCAGGTGTGCCCGCAGAAAAGCTATCACCAGGCCTTCTTGCAGATATCGAGTATTTCCGCGGAATCGAGGATCATCTTGATGTTGTACACGATCGCCGCGTCGGACATCGCCATGTCCGCTACCTTCTCAAGGCCGTCCTCGGGAACGTCGACCTCGCTGAGCTTCTGCGGGACCCCCATCTTCTTTGTAAGGTCCCATATCGCGTTCGCGGCGGCCTCTCCAGCTTCCTCGTCACTCATGCCCTTTGTGTTCACTCCCAGGGCCTGCGCGGCCGTCACGTACCGCTCGGCGGCCTCGTCAAGGTTGTACATGATCGCGTGAGGCAGCATGATGCTGTTGGCAAGCCCGTGCGGGACCTCGAACAAACCTCCCAGCGTGTGAGCTATCGCGTGCACCAGAGCCGTGCTGGTGTTTCCCCACGCCAGGCTCGCGATCGTCGAGGCAACCAGCTGCTGGCCCCTGGCGACGATGTCTCCGGGGTTCTCGATGCACTTCGGAAGGTTCTCGGCGATCAGCCTGACGGCGTGGATCGCCAGCCCGTCCGTGATCGGCTCGTGCAGCGACACGTGCAGCGCCTCGAACGCGTGTGACATCGCGTCCATGCCCGTGGTGGCGGTGAGCATGGGGGGCAGCCCGACCGTCAGGGTGGGGTCGAGGATCGCGACATTCGGGATTATATAGTCGCTGCCGATTATCTGCTTCTGGTTCCTGTCCCAGTCCTTGACCACCGCGGCATAGGTGACCTCCGCCCCGGTCCCTGCCGTGGTGGGGATAGCGATGTGCGGGGTCTGCGGCTCGCTGAGCAGCTGGAACCCGCTGTAGTCCTCGAGCTTGCCGCCGGACTTCACGATAATAGTTGCGGCCTTGGCGGTGTCGATGACGCTTCCGCCGCCGACGCTCACCAGCACGTCGGCGCCACTCTCTTTTGCGGCGTTGCCGACTTCGTTAACGAGGCTGAACCCCGAATCCTGCGACACGGTGTCGAACTTCCCGACGAGCTTGTTGCCGAGAGCTTTCTCCACCCGCTCCGCGAGCCCCGCTGCGGCGACTCCCGGGTCGGTCACCAGGAAAGCCTTGCTGCAGCCGAGGTCGCCGACCTGGATCCCGGCCTCGTTCACGGTGTTGGCGCCGAACACGATCCTGGTCGGGTTCCTGTACAAGAACTCCAGATCTTCATCGTAGCCCATATCGCACCTCCTTGGGGACCTCGGTGGACCCCGTTTCCAAGCCGCCAGAAAACTACCCGGGCAGCCCGCAGGGGAAAGGCCTCTGCTTTGCCTGCGCAGCGCCCGACAGGTCATCTACTGGTCATGTCGCAAAGAGATCAGGGATAGTCTCAGCCGAAGAACTTATCTCTCATCACTTTGACGATGGATTGTAGCTCTTCTTTATCTTCCGGGCTGAGATCGGTGGGGAACTTCCCTCCAACATCGGCGCTCAGGTCCGTCAGGCGCTGCGAGGCCCTCACCGCGCGCACGATGGTCGGGAGGTCTCCTTTCAGCTTGAGCTTACCCTGCATCATGCCCTTGGTGCTGTCGAGCTCCTTCTTGCCGACCTGGACCCAGCGCTCCAGCGAGCCGGTTATGACGAAATCTCCTGCTTCGCCGACCTCGGGGGGAACGATCCTTATGGAGCGGCAGTCCCCGTGCCAGAGGTCCATGAAGCAGTACAGGTCCACATCGAGGCCGTACTCCGGGGCGGCCCCTATGTGAAGAACGACCGTGCCTTCCCAGTCCTTGGCGGCCTCCCTGTACTCGGCATCCTCCTGGATCGTCTTCTCGTAGAGGGCCACCCACTCCGGAGAGAAGTAGATGTAGGGGGGTGGATTCTTCGACCGTTCAGCGACCATCGCCATGTAATCGGTCTCCCACTCGTCTGTCCCGTACTTGAGTGCCATGGTACGACCTCCTTTTCCCTGAGCAGTTTCGATTCCCTGCGACCCGGTTCGAGTCCCAATAAAGGTAATGCGGACAAGCAACACGGGTCCTGCCTGCCGTTCCAATCATGTGAAGGCTAACACGCCGCGGTCAATTGGTCACCATTTTTGAAGCAGATTTCTTATGTTGCGATATTTCCCGTTGCATAGATATGGATCGCTCGGCATGTACTTGCAGCTCTGCAGACTTTCGCTTATCGAGCCACATGTCTTCAGGAGGTCATCTCCCACATTCAAGCTCCAGCATGCTCATTATGTCTAAGGGCATGGACTTGGATGCCGACGTATGCTCAAATCAAGCTATCTATATCCGACATTCCACATATGCCTCCTCCAACGCCGATATCCTACCACCAATCACACCTCTCCGGCACGTTTGACCGGCGTTTACCGCGCGCTCGCCGACTGACCTCTCCATGTCACTTCCAGGCCTCGTGATTTCCCGTTATCGCGATACAGTTGTCCCGCATCTGAATCCACCCTGCTTTCTACTCCCGCCTTTCAAAGGCTCAAGACTGGCGCTCTCGCGCAGGCCCTGCCCGGGCGATGGATGCTCGATAGCATGGAGGAGGAACAGCTTCTCGGGTACCGCCACCTCAGCCATCTGGAAGACGGTCATCCTGGAGTGACTGATAATCTTGGCGCCTATCTTCACCAGCTTGAGCTGTATGCTCGTAAGCGACCAGTGCGAGACCTCCTTCGGAAGCGCAAACCGGCGCATGAAGTTGCCGATGTTGTACGCCAGCACGAACAGCGCGAGACGGACCCGGTTGGACACATACTTCGCACACGAGAGCCTCGTCCAGGTGAGGGCATTTTTGCCCTACTTGATGCATTGTTCACAGGTTCCCCGCCTGTTGTAGAAGTTGACAACGGCTTGGGGTGAGGACGACATGTTTGTAACGACGAAACCGATGCGGGGGAACAGCTCTCCCTGGTGCCACTCCACCTTGGCTATGACCCGGCGTGAGCTTTTCCAGGAGGCGGCCCGGTATGAGAAGTCATGGAAGAAAGTCTTCGGTTTCTTCGAGGGTCTGCCCACCGGGCGGGTCATGAGGTGCTCTATCTCCCGGTGGAGGTTGTTGTTCGCCTTGAGCCTGATGGCATAGAGGATAGAGTTATCTTCCAGGTACTCGTAGATGTCGGGTATCGCGAAGGCCGCGTCCCCCCTCAGGTAGAGCTTCTTGTCCATCTCCCTGTACTTCTTGACGATGGGCTCCAGGAACTTCCGCCATCCGTCGGCAGAGTGGACGTTGCCTAGGCGCAGGATGAGATAAAGACAGCGGAAGCGTATGTAGGCGCCGCCTGTGCGAACTCAAGGGAGGAAAAAATGCTCGAAACGATTCCGGGAGTCGGCCCGATCCTCGCCTTGACCATCATCGCAGAGGTGGGTGAAGTCTCAAGGTTCCACTCCGCCAAGCACCTCGCCTCCTTCGCCGGACTCGTTCCCTCGACGAGCCAGTCGGGGAGTTCAACCTGGCACGGACACATAACGAGGGCGGGATCATCCTGGCTGCGCTGGGCGCTGGTGGAGACGGCGATCCACACCTCGACTAGGCCGGGACCAGTAAGGGACAAGTACCCGACTTTGAAGAAGCGTAAAGGCAACAAGATAGCCAGGGTGGCCGTCGCTAGAAGACTGGCCACCTGTGCCTATCACATGCTCAAGGAGGGAAAGTACTTCAGCGAAGTGATTTCATGCAGTATTGGCGACTTGGGGTGAGCCCGAAATCATATCTGGGCAGAACCCGACGTTTTTTACTGGGCAGCCCCGGTTCGCATTGAATTATTGTGCCTCTCGAGCAGAAGCACGAAGAGATGATTGAACTGAGTTCGCCATCAAAAGAACAGAGAAGTTGGCAGGAAGAGCAACATCAGGCTACTTTTTCAGAGATGATATGATTAATACGGGATTCACAATATATATGGTTATTCCGCCGTATATGGCAGGCCCGATACCAGTCTTACGACAACTTCTTCCTGAGTATATCTGCGGCTATCCCGGGGTTTGCTTTGCCGTGGGTCTTCTTCATGACCTGGCCCATAAGGAACTTGAGGGCCTGCTCTTTCCCGTCACGCAGGTCCCGTGAGGCGTCCGGGTTCTCTTCAATGACCTGCCCCACGACAGCCTCAAGTTCTCTCTCGTCCGTCATCTGCGAAAGGCCCTTGTCGGACACTATGTCTCCGGGCGCTTTACCGGTCTCGAACGCTTCCCGCAAGACATCCTTGGCCATCTTTCCCGAGATGATCTTCTGCGCTACCAGCGCGACCAGCTCGCCGATTCCCCTGGGGTGCACCGGACAGCTCTGTATGGGTACCACTGAATCTTTCAGCATAGCGACCAGGTCGCCGGCTATCCATTTCGCAAGCTCTCCGGGGTCCTGGCCGGTCGCGACAGCCCGCTCGTAATAATCTGCCAGGGCTTTTTCCCCGGTCAGCATAATCGCGATATCGTTGGAAAGCCCGTACTCCGACTCGAAGCGCATCCGGCGCTCCTGTGGCAGTTCCGGCAGACCCCCCCGGAGCTCCTGTATCATAGCCGGGTCGGGCTCCATTGGCACCAGGTCTGGCTCGGGGAAATACCTGTAGTCGAATGCTTCTTCCTTGCTCCGTAACGGTTGCGTGACGCCTCCCGCGTCGTCCCAGTGGCGGGTCTCCTGTGTTATCTCCCTGCCCTGCTCGAGCATGAACCGATGCCGCTCCTCCTCGTAGGCCAGTGCGCGCTGGAGCGCCCGGAAAGAGTTCATGTTCTTGACCTCGACCTTGGTCCCGCGCTTCCCATCGGACGAAACCGAGATGTTAGCGTCGCACCTGAGCGAGCCTTCCTCCATCTTGCAGTCGCTTATCCCGAGATATTCAAGCGTGGCGCGCAGCAGTTGCACGAACGCCCTTGCCTCCTCCGGGCTCTTTATGTCCGGCTCGGTCACGATCTCAGCAAGCGGGATGCCCGCCCGGTTGAAATCCTCGAGGCTGTAGTCCGCCCCGTGGATTCTTCCGCTCTCTCCAATGTGTATGCTTTTTCCGGTATCTTCCTCGATATGCACCCTGGTTATCCCGACCATGCGCATATGGTCACCCATGTCCACTTCAAGGAAACCGCCTTTCGAAAGCGGTATGTCGTACTGTGAGATCTGGAAGTTCTTCGGCATGTCCGGATAGAAGTAGTTCTTTCGATGGAAGATCGATCTAGGTGTTATCTCGCAGTTTAGAGCCAGGGCAAGCATAATAGTGTTGGATATCGCGGTGGCGTTCGTCACCGGCAGCGACCCCGGGTGACCAAGGCACACCGGGCATGTCTTCGAGTTGGGCTGGCCGCCGAACTCCGTGGAGCAACCGCAGAACATCTTGGACAGAGTGTTCAGCTCAGCATGTATCTCGAGGCCTATGACTGTTTCGTAATCCATCGTTATCTTTTCACCCCCACCTCAATCCTCCCTCGTCAAGAGGGAGGAAGCCCGACAGGTCACAAGCCGGGCCGTTGTTTGAAACCGATCTCCTGCTCGAGCGCGTAAGCGACGTTAAGCAGCTTCATCTCACCGAGAGGTGGCCCCATCACCTGGAAACCTGCCGGCAGTCCATCCGCAAGCCCGCAAGGGAGGCTCAAGGCCGGTATTCCCGCAAGGTTCACAGGGATAGTGCATATGTCGGACAGGTACATGGTCATGGGGTCGTCCACCTTTTCTCCCAGCCTGAAAGCGGTCGATGGAGACGTGGGAGAGACAAGTATGTCGAACTTTTCCCAGGCGCGGGCGTAATCCCTTACAACAAGCGTCCTTATCTTCTGCGCCTGCGCGTAGTAAGCGTCGTAGTATCCCGCCGATAGAGCGTAGGTTCCCAGCATGATGCGCCTCTTGACCTCTCCGCCGAACCCTTCGGAACGGCTCCGGTCGTACATCTCCCACACGTCATCGACTTCTTCCGGGGATCGAAAACCGTAGCGCACCCCGTCGAAGCGGGCGAGGTTGCTTGAGGCCTCCGCCGGAGCTATCAGGTAGTAGGCCGATAATGCATATTCAAAGCTCGGAAGGCTGATCTCTTCGCACGCCACCCCCGCCTCCTCTAGCTTTGACAGCGTCTGGTCGAAAAGGGCCTTCACTGCCGGCTCGATGCCCTTGCTGGAGAGCTCGCGGACAACCCCGGCCTTCAGACCCTTCACGTCTCCGTTGAGCCCTGCGTGGTAATCCGGCACTTCGCCTTGTATCGAAGTGGAGTCCAGAGGGTCGTGGCCGGCTATCACGCCCAGAAGCGCCGCGCAATCCCTGACGTTTCGGGTCATCGGCCCGACCTGGTCGAGCGACGAAGCGAAGGCCACCAGGCCGTACCTGGAAACCAGCCCGTATGTCGGCTTCATCCCAACAATCCCGCATAGCGAGGCGGGCTGCCTGATGCTGCCCCCCGTGTCCGAACCCAGCGCCCAGGGAGCTTCTCCAGCCGCTACCGCAGCCGCGGAACCCCCGCTCGATCCCCCCGGCACCCTGTCCAGGTCCCACGGGTTCACCGTAGGCCCGAAGTATGAGTTCTCGGTCGATGAGCCCATGGCGAACTCATCCATGTTGGCCTTGCCCAGCATGACCGTCCCTGCGCGGTACACCCTGTCAACTGCGGTGGCGTCGTAGACCGGCACGAAATCCTCGAGCATGCGAGACCCGCAGGTGGTGGGGAACCCCCTGGTCGACAGCACGTCCTTTATCGCTATCGGCACGCCGGCCAGCGCTCCCGCATCTTCTCCGTCAGCAATCATCCTGTCTAAATGGGCAGCCCTCTTGCGCGCCGTGTCCGCGGCCACGTTTATGTAAGCTTTTACCTCGGGTTCGACCTTCTCGATGCGGTCGAGGAATGCCTCCACCACCTCAATTGAGGAAAGCTCCCGCCTCTTTATGGCACTCGCTATCTGGAGCGCGTCTTCGTGGATAATGCTCATCGCGCGTCCGCCTCTCAGATGATCCTCGGTACCTTGAAAGCGCCCTGCGTGGCCCACGGGGCGTTGCCGGTCACCTCTCCCTGCGCAAGTGAAGGCTTAACCTCGTCCTCGCGAAATACGTTTACCAGCGGCAGTGCGTGGCTGGTTGGTTGAACTCCCGTGGTGTCTACTTCCGAGATCGCCCTTGCGTGCTCCAGCACATCCGAAAGCTGGCGCCTGAACATCTCTTTCTCCCCGTCGCTGAGCGCGAGCCTGGCCAGCCTGGCGACGTGCTCGACATCTTCGATTGATATCAATACATTACCCCCCCATCCTGACCTTCCCCTCCAGGGGGGAAGGGACTTTATCCGCTCGCTTCCCTTGCCGGCGGGAAGTCACTACCTCTATCTTCCTGTCATCTTCTTGAACTCGGCCTCGTCGATAGTTCGAACGCCGAGCGATACCGCCTTGTCCAGTTTGGAGCCCGGGTCCTCACCGACGAGCACGTAATCGGTCTTCCTGCTGATAGAGCCTGTCACGCGGCCACCCAGACCCTCTATTATCCCCGAAGCCTCTTCGCGTGTGAACTCAGAGAGCTCGCCCGTGAGCACGAACTTCTTTCCTTTCAGCGGGCCGGTGCCGGAGACTTCCAACGTTTCTTCCCCGGACATCCTTACACCCGCGAGCCGTAACTTCTCGATAACCCCCAGGTTCTCTTCCTGCCTGAAGAACGAGACAACGCTGTCGGCTATCTCCGTGCCGATCCCGTCAACCGTTAGCAGGTCCTCCTCCCCGGCGCCTGCCAGGGCGTCCAGCGACGAAAACTTTTCGGCCAGTACCCTTGCGATGTGGCTCCCCACGTGCCTGATGCCCAATCCGAGCAGCAGCCTCCAGACAGGCCGGTCCTTCGCCGCCTCGATCGCCTTCATGAGGTTGATCACTGATTTCTCCAGCAGTTCCGGTTGTCCTTCAAGCTCCTGGACTGAAAGCCCTTTCAGTCGTTCCAGCAGGTTTCTCCTCCCGGTTTCCGACATGAAATCTGTTATCGAATCGGCCGCCTTTGACCCTACACCCTTCACTGCCAGAAGTCTGTCCCTGTCTGCAGTCAGTAAAGCGTCCAGGTTATGGAACTCCTCGGCCAGCCTGCGGGCCATCTGCATGCCTACGTAAGGGATGCCCAGGCCGGAGAGTATTATGAAAAGCGCGCGGGCTTCCCCGTCCCTGATGTCCGCGATCTCGTTTTCGAGGATGCTTCCTTTAAAGCCTGGCAGGTCGAACAGCTGGAACGGCTTCAGAAAGAATATGTCGCCGACATCCTTGACGGTTCCCCTTTGAAGCAACTCGTTGACTGTAACCTCACCCATACCATCGATGTCCATGGCCCCGCGGCTCGCGAAATGCAGGACCCTCTCGAAGGTCTGGGCGGGGCACGCGATATTTGTGCACCTCGTGACGGCCTCGTCTTCCTCGCGCCAGACTTTCGCCCTGCAGACGGGACACCGTGACGGCATATGGAAAGGCTTCTCCGTGCCGTCCCTGGCATCGGTGATCACCTTAACGACCTCAGGTATCACGTCTCCGGCCTTGTGGATGATGACCCTGTCCCCTATGCGAACGTCCTTCCGCTTCACTTCGTCCTCGTTGTGCAGGGTGGCGTGGGACACCGTAGAGCCAGCAACGAACACCGGCTCGAGTACGGCCACCGGAGTCAGCGCTCCGGTCCTGCCCACACCTACCTGTATACCGACAACGGTTGTGGTCTTTTCCTCCGGTGGGAACTTGTACGCGATAGCCCACCGGGGGCTCTTGCTGGTGGCACCCAGGATATCCTGCTGGGCAAGGGAGTTTACCTTGATCACCACTCCGTCGATCTCGTACCCCAGGTCTTTCCTTCGCTCCTGCCACTCGTTGCAGAAATCGATAGCTTCCCCCATGCTTCGAACCTTCTTCGTATTCTCACCCAGCCGGAATCCCAGCTCCAGCAGATAAGAAAGCAGCTCCCACTGCGTGTCCGGAAGCCTCTCTGAAGAATACCCCGCGGCGAAGGTCACCATCGACAGCTTTCTCTCTGCTGTAACGGCCGGGTCGAGCTGGCGCAGTGAGCCTGCCGCCGCGTTCCTCGGGTTCGCAAATGGTTGCTCGCCCCGCTCGAGCCTGTTCCTGTTAAGGCCATTGAACGACTCCTCAGGCATGTATACTTCGCCCACGACCTCGATCACCTCCGGGGGTTCATCCGGCAGCAGGCGGAGGGGCACCGCCGGGACGGTCCTCAAGTTCGAGGTTATGTCCTCGCCGACCTCACCATCGCCCCTGGTCGCACCCCGCGCAAGAATGCCTTCCCGGTAGGAAAGCGCCACCGCCGCGCCGTCCATCTTCAACTCGCATACGAACTCAGGTTCCTCTTGCTCCGCCTCGAGCCCTTTCTTGACCCTTTCGGCGAACGCCTGGAGTTCAGAAACGTTGAAAGCATTATCCAGGCTCAACATCGTCGACCGGTGCCGCACCGGTGTAAACCCCTCAGCCGGTGGCGGGCCTACCCGCTTGGTGGGAGAATCCAGTGTTACCAGATCGGGGTACTGTTTTTCGAGATCAACGAGCCGCCTGAACAGATTGTCGTACTCCGCGTCGCTGATCACCGGGTCATCCAGGCTGTAATACCGGTAGATATGGTAATTCAGCTCTTTTCTCAGCCGGCCGACCTCGTTCCGCACGGCACTGGAAATTTCTGTTTCAGCCAATAAGACCATCCCCGCGCAAAAAAGCCTGAATACCCTCGAGCGATATCATACCAAAAAGAAGGCTCTCAGAATCTCACTTTGAACTTATTCGCCGGCCCTGCATCGCCGCGGTCTCTACCGTCTGCGACAGAAGGAAATCAATGAAGGTCCCGACATCAGGATTCACAAGAACTTCAGGTCATTGAACGGCCAGAATATCACCACAGCCTTGCCCATAACCTTCTTCATAGAGACCGGCCCGAACACGCGGCTGTCGTATGAGTGGCTCTCGTTATCGCCCATCACGAAGACCTGGCCGTCGGGCACCAGGCGCGTATACGGCGTGGAAGCGCCCTGGTTCGTACTCCTGTGTTCGTATTTGTCGTTCACCACTATCCTGTCTTTCTGAACGCTGATCTTGTCCCCGGCGATCGCGATGATCCTCTTTATCAGCATCTCGGGGCTGCCCGCCACGTCCCGCAGGACCACCACGTCGTCGCGATCGGGGGTGGTGTTAAGCCTGTACTTGACGACGAACACGCGGTCCCCTGTGTGAAGGGTAGGCTCCATCGAGGAGCCGTTCACTACATATGGACGGCCCACGAACAGGATGACAAGAAACAACGCCACCAGGATAAATAAAGGCATGAGCAGCAGCAGGCTCCAGCCCGCCAGGCCTAACCTCTTCCATATGGTCGGCTTCTCCGGTGGAGGAACTTGTGGAGGCTGGTACGGCCCTCCGGGGAGATACGGGGGCATGGTATATCCGCCAGGATAATACTGGTGCGGATCACCGGGCGGGTACGTGTATCCCGGGTTCCTCTTGTTTCCTTTCAATTCCGCTGCTCCCGCTTTATCTGTCAGTAAGTTCCGACCGCATCTTGCCGCTGACAGCCATATTATTTCTTTCGGTTCGACCGCGCCTCAGGCCAACTCCAGTTGCCCCCAGGCCCCCATGGCCCCGCCCGCGACCACAACTGCCCCAGAGACCTCAACGTATTCCATCGCCAGTTCCAGCGCGCCGGCTATGTCATCGCTGGACTTTATCATATTGCCCAGACTCGTGGCCGCCGCGTCTGCGAGCGTGGCAGTGTTGGCAAGCACTGTCACCGCGTCGGCAATACCCAACGATACCGAGGGGCCGACGGTCGCGCTCGAGGTACAGAGACCCACACCCTCTGACGTGTCTTCAAACAATATCTCAACAGGTGGTGCCTCATCTCCAGCGAATATCTTTGCTCTCCTCTTTTTCCCCCCCGCCAGGAATATATCGCCACCGTTCTCCACTATAACCTGCCCTGAATGTGCGAGCAGGCCCCTGCCCACATACTGCGCGATAGCGCCGGCCACCGAGGCCATGGGCCCCACATTAAAGATTTCGGCAGCTTCCGCCATGTCCTTGACTATGTCCGGAGCTGAACCTTCGACAGGCATGGGCCGGAAAGACATCCCGAACTGCAGGTGCGACTCCATGTACTTCTCGAGCTCCGCCCTGCCATCCTCAAGGTGCATCTTCGCTTCATCGGCCAGGTTGCCGGACGTGCACACAAACAGGTCGCTCTCACCTGCCGCCACCCGGTAACAGGTCAGCCCCTTCGGGACGATCAGGCCCCTGTATTCCCTTTCCAGGTACGGTTCCTCGAAGGCCAAGACGCTACCTGCCATCCAGCGGAAAGGCGCTAACGGGAATGCTCTCACATCAGCGGTTCTACTTCATCTGGCTGGTGATGAGGTCCACGAAGCGGTCGCCTATCGAAAATATGTCCTCGTGCTCTTCGTGAAACCAGTCGAGCCCGAAATACTCTGCATACACCACGACAACACACATCCCGGAAAGACACAGGCTCGCGGTCTCTATCAGCTCCTCCGGGATCTGGCCCTTCTGTTCAGCGTCACGCAGAAAAGAGTGGACGAACTGGTAAAGGCCCTGCAGAAGGTTGACGAAATCCTCTCTCAGGTCAGGGTCCGCCACCGTGTCGAACGACTGCATCAGCAGCTTGACCTTAAGCGGGTTCTCCACCAGAAAATCAATGAAGTTGCGGATGCCCATCTTGACATACGTCCTGAGGTCGTCCGTCGGCGGCCTTCCCCTTACAAGCGCCCCCACAACCTCCATTGTGATCTGCTGGGTCACTTGCCTGTAGAGCTCCTTCTTGCTGTTGAAATAGAAGAACACCACCCTCTCCGATACGCCGGCCCTCTGGGCGATGTCCTTTGTTGTAGCCCAGTTATAGTTCTTGCTCCCGAACTCCTCTATCGCGGCCTCGATGATCTCCTTTTTCCTGACCACAGGCCCGGGCCGCTTCCTAGGTTCGGCCATGGCGACTCCTCCCTCTCCAACAGCGCATACATCCAGTATGAAGCGCTACTTTCCAACGGTTCCAGCGCATGGAGCCATTCTCTATTATCTTGTATTACTTTGCCCTGGACCCCTGATATCCTGCACCGTTTCTCGAGATAAGCTAAGTACTCCGTCCCGTAAATACGGTGTCGTACCAAGAGCGTCGATGCGCCGTTCCTTAGAAGGCGCGCGACCGAGGCGTACTCGCTGAGTACTCCGAGGAAGCGGAACGCGGCAGGAGCGGATGCAGCGGTGATCGAATGCAAGCGTATTTATGGGACGTGGTACTAAGACGGAGAGAATTGGATTGCATGGAGAATAATTCCCGGCTACCCGGGCGCTTTTACTTACCCGCTCCCCTACCGGCTTTCCTCTTTACCCTGACGGCGCTGACCTTGTACTCCGGTATCTTGCAGACGGGGTCGAGAGCGGCGCCAGTGAGCAAGTTGGCCGGGGCTTCCGCGAAGTGGAACGGCAGGAAGACGACGCCGGGATTGGCCTTGTTCGTGACCCGCGCCGTCACCTGAACCTTTCCCCTCCTGGTGGCCAGCTCGACCGTGTCGCCATCGGAGATCCCGTATTTCCTCGCGTCGGTGGAGTTGAACTCGGCCTCCGCTTCCGGGGCCAGCCGGTCCAGGGGGGGGCATCTCCTCGTCATCGAGCCGGTATGGAAATGCGTCAGGATCCTTCCGGTGGTAAGCGTCAGCGGGTAATCTCTGTCAGGCTTCTCCGCGGGTGGCTTGAACTCCACCGGCATGAACTTGCCTTTGCCCCTCGTAAACTCACCCACGTGAAGTATCGGCGTCCCCGGATGGTCTCCTGCGGGACACGGCCACTGGATCCCCGCTTCAGCTTCCTCGAGGCGCAGCGGGGATATCCCGCAATAACTGGGTGTGATCTCGCAGATCTCCATGTTTATGTCGGACACACTGTCGAATTCCATCGGATAACCCATTGCGCCCGCCAGTGCGCCGATTATCTTCCAGTCGTCTCTCGCTTCTCCAGGGCCGTCGACAGCCTTGCGCACTTTCTGAACCCGGCGCTCGGTGTTTGTGAACGTCCCATCTTTCTCCGCGTAGGTGAAGGCAGGCAGCACCACGTCGGCGAGCTGGGCAGTCTCTGTCATGAAGATGTCCTGTACCATGAGAAAATCAAGTTTCTCGAGCGCGTGCCTCGCATGGCGCAGGTCAGGGTCAGACACCATCGGGTTTTCACCCATTACATACATCGCTTTTATGTCACCACTGGCGGCCAGTTCGATCATCTCCGTTGCCTTGAGGCCCGGTTTTTCCGGCAGTTTCACTCCCCATGCCTGCTCCATCCTGCCACGGGCGCTGTTGTCGGCGACCTTCTGGTACCCGGTGTAGACGTCCGGCAGAGCCCCCATGTCGCACGCGCCCTGCACGTTGTTCTGGCCGCGCAACGGGTTGACGCCGGCGCCCGGCTTCCCCAGGTTTCCGGTAAGCATCGCAAGGTTCGCTATCGACATGACGTTGTCGGTTCCCGTGGTGTGCTGGGTGATCCCCATTGCGTAGAGGATGTTCGCCCGCCCGGCTCGAGCGTAAAGCTCTGCGGCCTGCTTTATACTGCCGGCCGGAACCCCCGATATCCTTTCAACGTACTCGGGTGTGTACCTCGCGACCGTCTTCTTGAGCCCGTCGAAGCCCTCGGTGCGGCCCTTGACGAACTCCCTGTCGTAGATCCCCTTCCTTATGATCCAGTGCATAATCCCGTTCAGGACCGCGACGTCGGTGCCAGGCCTCTGGTTCAGCACCACGTCCGCGAACTGCGTCATCATTATGTTCCTGGGGTCGATGACGATGACACGGGTCTTTCCCTGCTTGACGGACTTTATTATCTCCATGCTGATAACAGGGTGAGCTTCGGTCGTGTTGGAGCCTATGATGAGCGTCACATCGGCGAGCCCGATATCGGCTATCGAGTTGGTCATGGCACCCGACCCGAACGTGGCCGCCAGACCGGCGACCGTAGGGCTGTGTCACAACCTGGCGCAGTGGTCGACGTTGTTTGTTCCCACCACCGCGCGCATGAACTTCTGGAAGAGGTAGTTCTCTTCATTGGTGCAGCGGGCGCTGGCCAGTCCTCCGATCGCGTCCGCGCCGTACTTATCCCTGACCTCTTTGATCTTTTCTGCGGCGAGAGAAATGGCTTTCTCCCAGGTGGTTTTATGAAGTCTGCCGTCTTTGCCCCGCACCATGGGGTGCTTGAGGCGATCGCGAGACGCTACATACTGGTACCCGAACCGCCCTTTCACACACAGGTTCCCCCCGTTCACACCCCTGTCCAGTGGGGCGGTTATATTTACGACCTGGTTGTCTTTCGTCCACAGGGTCAGGGTGCACCCGACGCCGCAGTACGGGCAGATCGTTTCGGTCGATTCGAGCTCCCAGTACCTTCCCGCCCCCTTCGAGAGCTTCGAGGACAGGGCGCCTACCGGGCAGGTCGAAATACACTGTCCGCAGAACAGGCAGGGGCTTTTCTCCAGCTGGTGGTCGTAAGGTGTGCTGACCACCGCGTCGAACCCGCGGTCTACGAATCCGTAAACGCCAGCTCCGACTATCTCCTCACATATCCGGACGCAGCGGCCGCAGAGAACGCACTTGTCGAGGTCGCGCTCGATCACCGGATTTTCGTCGAGCAGGTTGTAAGAGTGCGTCTCCCCCCCGTAATGGGACTGCTTGACGCCGTAGTGGTAGGCGAGGTCCTGCAATGTGCACGCGCCAGTTGATTCGCAGGTCATGCAGTCTGTTGGATGGTCGGACAACAGCAGTTCTATGATCGTTCGCCTGATGGACTTTATCCGTTTGTTCTCGGTACGTACCTTCATGCCGGGGGTGACCTCGGTGGTGCAGGCGGGCATCAGGCTTCTGGCCCCCTCGACCTCTACCAGGCAGATCCGGCACGCCCCGTACGGCGCCAGCCTGCGGTCGTAACAGAGCGTGGGTATCCAGATACCGTTATCCTGTGCCACCTCCAGTACGGTCTGGCCCCGGTTTGCGACACACTTCTTCCCGTCAATAATCACCTTCACCTCTTCGGGCATCCTTCCCCCCTGTCCGTTGCTACTCGGTATAGACAGCGTCGAAGCGGCAGCGCCTCAAGCACTCGCGGCACCTGATACATGTGTCCAGGTCTATCGCGTGCGGCTTTTTCTTCTCACCGGTAATTGACCCCGACGGGCAGTTGCGTACGCACACCGTACAACCGGTGCATTTCTCCGGGTCGATGTGAAAGGTCACCAGGTCCACGCAATAACCCGCGGGGCACCTCTTGTCGAAGATGTGCGCCTTGAACTCGTCCTTGAAGTACCTCAGCGTGGTTAGAACCGGGTTGGGAGCTGTACCGCCCAGGGCGCACAGCGAGCTTTCCTTTATGTCGAGGGCAAGCTCCTGGAGCAGGCCGATGTCCGCCGGCTCTCCCTTCCCCTCGCATATGCGTATCAGTATCTCCAGCATCCGTTTTGTCCCCAGGCGGCAGGGGATGCATTTCCCACACGATTCCATCTGGGTGAAAGTCAGGAAGTATTTAGCGAGGTCCACCATGCAGGTCCTGTCATCCACGATGACCATCCCGCCCGAACCCATTATGGCGCCCGCAGCCGGGAGCGAATCGTAATCTACCGGGGTGTCCAGAAGCGCTGAGGGCAGGCATCCTCCCGACGGCCCCCCTATCTGGACAGCCTTGAAGGCCCGGTTATCCTTTATGCCTCCGCCGACGCCGAAGATCACTTCCCTCAGTGTGGTGCCCATGGCGACCTCCGCAAGGCCCCCACGCCTGACCTTGCCGGTAAGGCAGAAAACCTTTGTGCCCTTGCTACCTTCTGTACCGATGGCAGCGTACTTCCTGGCGCCGTTTCGGATTATCCAGGGAACGTTCGCCAGGGTCTCGACGTTGTTTATGTTCGTGGGCATCCGCCAGATTCCCTTATTGGCCGGGAACGGAGGCCGCGGGCGCGGCATACCGCGCGTCCCCTCGATGCTGGCGATCATCGCGGTCTCCTCGCCGCACACGAACGCTCCCGCGCCCTCCTTTACGACTATGTCCAGGTTGTAACCTTTGCCAAGTATGTCACGGCCGAGAAATCGCTTCTTCTTAGCATCCCTGATGCCCATCCGCAGGCGTTTCACGGCCAGAGGGTACTCCGCCCGGCAGTAGATGTAACCGTGGGTCGCGCCTATGGCGTAACCGCCGATTATCATTCCCTCGATCACCGCGTGTGGATCGCCTTCGAGGACGCTCCTGTCCATGAAAGCGCCCGGGTCCCCCTCGTCGGCGTTGCAGACGATGTATTTGTCTTCTCCCTCGGCTCCAGCGCAGAAATTCCATTTCTGGCCGGTTGGGAACCCGGCGCCACCGCGGCCCCTTAACCCCGCGTCCAGCACCTCCTGCCTGACCTGCCCGGGAGTCATCCCCTTCAGGGCTTTCTTGAGTCCTTCGTAGCCCCCGTGCGCTATGTAATCGTCTATGCTCTCGGGATCGATGAGCCCGCAGTTCCTGAGCACGATGCGCTTCTGCCTCTTGAGAAAGTCGGCCTCGGCGGTCTTCCTTCCCTCTATCAACAGCGCCTTTTCCTTGAGGATCTTTCCGTCAACCAGGTGCGAGTCGACAAGCGCGGAGACGTCCGCGGGCGTGATGTCACCGTAGATGACCCTGGGCATCCCCTCTTTCTCGACCTCGACCAGCACCTCGGCAAAGCAATAACCTATGCAACCGGTCTCGGCCACCTCGGCGTCCAGATGTTGCTTTTTCACCTCTTTAAGTAACTCATTCTTAACAGCGACGCCGCCGGCAGCTATACCACAGGTCGCCAGGCCGACAACCACCCTGTCTCTCTTCTTCGCCAACGATATCCCCCTACTTCTGCTTCTGGTAACTCTTTATCACGTTTCGGGCCTTGTCCGCGGTGAGCCTTCCGTGGGCAACTCCATCCACGAGGATTATCGGCGCGAGGCTGCAGGCTCCCACGCACACAACCTTTTCGACCGTGAACTCCATGTCCTCGGTATTGCCACCCTCATCGCTGAGACCCAGGTGGCCACACACCGAAGCGTCGATGTCTTCCGCGCCGCCGACGTGGCAGGCGGTGCCGTGGCAGATGCGCACCAGGTGCCGCCCAATCGGCTCCAGTCGGAACTGGGTGTAGAACGTCGCAACCCCGTAGACCTGAGCGAGAGTTCTGCCGGTGGCCCTGGCGATGTAATCCAGACTCTCCTCCGAGAGATGTCCCAGCGCCTCCTGCGCCTCCTGCAGTATCGGGATCAGCGCCCCTTTCTGCCTGATGTATTTCTTGATCACCTTCTGCAGAACGGCGTCCCGATCGGAATCGACCGCTCCCGATTTCAAGTTCCTGGCCATTGACTCCCCCGGAATCACTGCTTGCGCAAAACGCTGTTTGACCCCTTTTTGCGGGGCTGTTCGCTAAAGCTCCAGATATGACGCGGCGAAGAGAGTCTCTTCGTGAAAAAGCTTTACCGTCTTCCTTATCGCGAGCTGCTTTTCGTCTGATGGATCCAGCTCGCCTTCCTTGAGCCCCTCGGCTATCAGCGTCCACTCGTACTCCGGGCTCTGCTGGCGCGCCACGGCCATCAGCTCTTCGTCGTTCGGATCGACGATCGCCGCGTCCATGCCGTAACCCATCAGGACTGCCAGGAATATCCGGTTCACAAAGGCCGCCCCTTCCGGGGTCAGACCGCACTTGTTGCTGACATTTGAAAGCCCGCAAACCAGGTGCGGCTTCTCGGGCAACTCCGAGAACATCTTCGTGGCCTTGACCAGCGCGTGCACCTGGTCCTGCGCAACGCCGATCGGGAGTACAATCGGGTCGATCCAGTAATCGTCTATAGGTATCGGCCTCTCCATCTCGACCAGGTCCGGCCTGTCACCCGCGAAGACCATCATCAGGTTGTAGCCGTTCTCGACCCTCTCGTTATCGTCACGGGGGACACCCGCCTCGCTCGTGCACAGCCCCACAGCCTTCGCATTATATTTGAGCACCATGGGCACCAGGCGCTTGATGCGCTCGGGGACAAAAGATATTGAGTTGACTATCGCCGGGTTCTTCACCACCTGCAGGCCAGCCTCCATTGCGTCCATGTTCATGGTGTCAAGCGAAAGTGGAAGATCCGTGACCTCCTCTACCGTCTGCACCATCCACTGCATCAGCTCGGGGCCGTTCCTGGTGGCCGGCCCGAGGTTGATATCGATCGCGTCAGGTTTGCCTTCAAGCTGCCACTCCACCATCTCCTGGATAGGCTTTTTGTCCTTTTCCTTCATGGCATCCCTGATCTTTGTCGTGATGACATTGACCTTCTCAGCGATGACGTACATCTCTTCCTCCTTTGCCATCTCTAACGTACATTCCATCGAACTTACATCCGTGCCAACCAGCCGACCACTTACAGCATCTCGGCGGCGTGGTATGAGCTTCTTACCAGCGGCCCTGCAGCGACAGCCGTGAACCCCATCTGCTTCGCCCGGGCCTCCAGGGCGCCGAACTCATCCGGGCTCCAGTATCGGCTCACGGCCATGTTGCTCTCCGCGGGCCTCAGGTACTGCCCGGCTGTTACGAGCCTGCAGCCAGCGCCCATCACGTCCTCCAGGAGCTCATCGACCTCCGGCTCGGTCTCGCCCAGACCGACCATGAAGCCACTCTTGGTTGCGAGCCCCGCGGCTGCCGACCTCGCCAGCACCCCGAGCGATCTCTCGTAACCTGCCTGCGGCCTGATCTCAGGGTAGAGCCTGCGGACGGTCTCCACGTTGTGGTTGAACACGTCCGGCCCGGCTGCTATCACCGTCTCAATGTCCTGCTCGCGGCCGCCGAAATCGGGGACAAGAACCTCGACCGAGGCACCGGGGAGCACTTCGCGTATCGCGGCCACTGTCGCCGCGAACTGCCCGGAGCCTCCGTCGGCGAGGTCATCCCTGGTCACCGAGGTGACCACCACATGTCTCAATCCCATCGCCGCCGCTGCCCTTGCCAGGCGCTCTGGCTCTTCCGAGTCGAGCGCCTCGGCCCCGCCGGTCGGGACCGCACAAAAGCCACAGTCCCTCGTGCAGCGGCCGCCCAATATCATGAACGTCGCGGTGCCCGCCGAGTAGCACTCACCGCGGTTGGGGCATTTCGCCCCAACGCACACCGTGTTGAGCCTCTCCTCGGTAAGCACCTCCTCTACCATGCTCAGTTCGGGCCCGCAGCGCACGGTGCGGTGCATCCAGCGAGGCATCTTCTGGCGCGCCTGGCTCCCGGCGCTGGCCACCTCAGGAATACCTCTCTCGCATCTTGTCCGAGGCCTCTCGGGTCAGCTCCAGGGCCCTTTCTGCGACAGCCACGCTCGCCGAGCCGAGGCCACATGAGGGCGACACCATCGAACGCCTGGCAAGCAGGTCCCTGTCCAGGCCTTTGCCCTCCAGCGCGTCGAAGCCGCCCTCCAGCATGCCGACCAGGTCGTCAGAGGAGACCTTCAGGACGTTTTCGTCCTTGGGCACCACGCCCCAGGCTATCGCCCCGCCGCGCGCGATGTGCTCGCCGATCTCCCCATAGTAGGCCACGAACGGCTCCATGTACTCATAGGCGTCGAAGTGGACCACGTCCACCCCCGTGGCGAAGACCATCGACCAGTCGGTGTTCCCGCAGCAATGCACGCCGGTCACGTCCGCGCCACATCCCTTGAGACACTCGCTGATCTCGCCCACCACCTGTTCTCGGCTGACGCTGATGAGCGCGGAACCGACCGAGTGCAGGTACGGCTCGTCGTAGAATATTACCACCTGCGCCCCAGGTGCCGCCCGTCTCAGCACACGGCTCTGCCACCTGCCCTTGAGCGTCATGCCTTTTACTATCGCCTGCTCGAGGGTCTCGTCGTAAAGGCTCGCCCTCTTGTTCTGGTCGGTGACGGTGAGGCCGAACGATATCGGGCCGGTCACGTGCCCCTTCACGAAAGGCCGCGAGGCGAGCTCGTCAGCGAACGCCCCACCCATGAACTGCTCAAGACCCGCGGCATACGACTCGCTCATGGCAAACCGTTCCAGATCCTCTTTTATGACCGCCTCGTAGAAGCCCTCGAGCTCATCGGCAAGAGAGTCATCCACCTGGAACCACAACCGCTTCGCGGTTTCATCAAGTTGTATGCCTGGGAGCCCCTCCGAGTACTGGGCATACATGTTCTCCCGGAAGCTCAGCTTCGGCAGCTGAGGCCAGGCAGCTACCTCCGGGAAGGCCTGCAGCATGAGGCGGCATGCCAACTCCGGATCGGTGTGCGGTAAGCTGCCGATGGCGATCATCGCGAACCTCGGCTCTAGCTCCATCGTGATCGGTTCACCTACAGGTTGTTTATGTCGAGCTCGGCCTCTTCGAGTATCCGCGGTACGACTTCTTCCTTGCCGATAGCCATGATATGCACGCCGTCGGCGAGATTCTCCTCGCGTATGCGCTTGATGTGCCTCGCCATGATCTTGATTCCGACGTCGATGCCCTTACCCTTCTCGGCTCCCGACATCTCGTCGATCAGGTCCTGCGGTACCGTGACGCCCGGCACGTTAGCGTTCATATATTTGGCCATGCCGGCCGATGTCAGCAGCACCAGCCCGGCCTGCATCTTTACCGGGTACTGCCTGGCGGTCTTCATGAACTCTGCGAAGTTGTCCATGTCGTATATCGCCTGGGTCTGTATCCACTGGGCCCCGGCTTTGACCTTCTTCTCGAACTTGATGAGCTGGGGCTCCAGCGGCAAGGCCTCCGGAGTGACGATCGCGCCCTTGTAGAACTTCACGGGAGCGTTCATCTCGTTTCCGCCGAGGTCTTTGCCCTCCTCCATCGCCCGCATCATGTTGAGCAGCTGCACGGACTCCAGGTCGAACACCGACTTGGCATCCTTGTGGTCGCCGACCGGGACAGAGTCGCCGGTAAGGCAGAGCACGCTGCGCACGCCCCGGGTGTAGGCGAACAGCAGTTCGTTCTCCAGTGACATTCGGTTGCGGTCGCGGCACGTCACCTGCAGGTTCGGCTCTCCCCCCCTCTCCAGGATCATCAGCGCGGTTGCGAGCGACGGGTACCTCATCACCGAGCTCTGGTTGTCGGTGATGTTCATGGCGTGCACTTTGTCCTTCATGAGGTCTATGTGATGGATGACCTCCTCGACGTCCGGGCCCTTGGGCGGACCTATCTCGCCCGATACCAGGAACTTGCCGCTCTCGAGAACCTCCTGAATGGACTGCTTTGCATGCTTGATATTAAGCTCTTTCCATACCGTCTCGACACTCATTCTGCTCACCGCCCTTCTCGCGCTCGAGCACGATCTTGCCTGGCTTGAGCAGCGGGTTCCAGTTCTTGGGCGGCTGGTATTCCCTCATCTTGTCCAGTTTGCCTTCCTTCTCGAGCTGCTGGTAGATCAGCGTCCACGCGCAGTCCTTCTCCGGGTCGACCTCGCACTTTCCATCGTTGGTACCGCCGCAAGGGCCGTTAAGAATGCCCTTGTGACAGCGCGTCACCGGGCATATGGACCCCGTGATATCCAGGAGGCAGTCACCGCACAGACGGCACTTCTCCTCGAACTGCCCGACGCGCATCACGTTGCCCAGGAACATGGTGTCGTTCGATGGAAACACCGGCTTATCAGTGCCGGAGCGAGCCGACTGTGTTCCTGCGCCGCAAGACATCACCATCACCGCGTCGGCTTTCTCCAGTTCTTCCTTGTGAGCGCGGAACTCCTTCTTTACGTCCAGCTCGTGGCAGCCGGTCTCCGGTATCATACTTCCGGTGACTTCCTTGCCCTCGGCGGTTAGCTTCTCGGTCATCTCTTTGACCTGCTCCTCACCCCCGGTCTCGCATACGGTCGCGCAGTCGGCGCAACCGACCAGGAAAACGCTGCCAGCGTCCTCCAGCTCCTTGAGGACCACCTCAAAGGGCTTCTGCTTTGTTACGATCATCTGTTCCTCCCGTCTTAAAGTCTTCTATGCCTCTACTAGCTTATCGAAAACTGCCTCAGGTAAGTCGATATATCGGCGGCCTCCCTGGGCCCCACCAGGATCTCCCAGTCGGGCAGTTCCTCATCGAGCTCACCGGATATCTGCGCGACGTAACCGGGGATCACCAGCTTGCGGTGATTGACCTTCTCGGCAATCCCGCTGGTGTTCACGAACTTCGCAATGACGTCCGGCACGAACTTGCCCGCGGCCCAGGCGGTGAGTACCGACTGGCCTTCCGAGTCGACTACCCCCAGCCAGGAGTCCACCTTGCTGGACTCTATCTCGCCGGAGACTATGAAGTAGGTCAGCGAGAAGTTGGTGGTCACCAGCACCGGCGAATCCGGCCCCGGGCTACCGATCTCGTAAAACTTGCTGTCCACGGCCATCGGCTTCTGCGGGTCCGTGTAGATGTTCTGTATCTCGACCTGCAGAGGGTAATGCATCCACGCCGCCGCGCTGCTCAACACCACGATGTCGGAATACTTCGCGATGTATATGCCTGCCAGCGCTCCTTCGAAGAACTGGTCGTCCGTCTCCTCGCATGGGAAGGTGACTGTCGGGTAACCGAACGGCTTGAACTTGGCTTTGAGAGCCCCCCGCCTGATCGCGATGAGCGCCTCGAGGGTGTTCTTAAGGTCGCGTGTCCCCGGGTCGAGCACCAGGTCCTTCAGGTCCATCCCGGCGGCCTTCTCGGAGAGATCCGCTAGAGCGTCGAGGCCTTCACCCTTCACCACGAGCGGCAGACCCTTGTCTTTCGCGAGTTTTCCCATGGGCTCGAGATTGGACGCGGTCGCGCAGTAGAGAAGAGGAAACTTGTCCCCTATCACCTCAACGGCCGCCTCCATTACACCCGCATCCTCAGTCATCAGCATCACCGCGAGCTCGCTGGCGCCCTTGATCTTCTCCACCACTGCCTTGAACCTGGCGGCGTCGCCCGATTCACACTTCACGGCCAGAAGCTTGACCTCGAGCAGCTGTCCGACACGTTCCCAGGAGTCCTTGCCTGCTTCCTCGACGACAGCGCTGATCTCGTCGTCCGACATCGAGTCCTTGATCAGTACGCCCATGATCGCGGGATTTATGAAGCGCTTCTCGTGCCGGAACATGACCAGTTCCTCACCGATTTTGAACTCCCTGTCGCCCGCTCCGACTTTGACTCCCGCTATAGGAGGCGCAGCGGCTTCCGCAAGCGCCGCCTTGGCCTCATCTGAAACGTGCGGGCAGTCCTCCAGTTTAGCCTGCCCTCCGGCCAACTTCATGGCGAACGCAAGGCAGGTAGGCAGCTTGCAGTCACCACAATTGGTCTTGGGGAGCAGCTTGAAAATATCAAGACCACTCAGTGCCATCTCCGTACTCCTTTCCTTATCTCCCTCTACGCATATTTCAGCCCGTCAAGTATTCTTTAAGGTCAGACCCGCTGTCTTTCATGTCCTCTTCGGTCATCTGATAAACCTGACAACCGACATTTCCCGGGGTCAGGGGCCACCTGGGTTCATGCACTCAAAGCCAGACGAAAAATAACCTTACTGAAGCATCTGCTCCATCGTCAGCGCGGGGTGCCCCTTTTCCTCAAGCCAGGGCAATATCTGCTCCTCGGTCAAGCCGACCTCTTCGTCCGCGATCTTGTCGATGAAATCGGGCGTGCCGAGTTCCTCGGCCCTTTTCTCCAATTGCTCTTTCAGGGTCTCCTTCAGTTCCTTCGGCATCCACACTATGCGGTGAAAGCCACCGTCGGCGCTGATGAACTTCTTACTGGTTATATACACTTTCCCGATGCCGACGAAACCCGGAGTCACGTTACCGCCGCCGACGGAGCCGGCCAGAGTCGAGAACGACATCCCGCATGGGGTCTCCTTTCCTGTGAACTCACGGTTCACAACCATAACCCCGTTACATAGAGGCAGGAACGCCACGATGCACTCAAAGCAACCGCAGGAGGTCATCGGGTCCTCCATCATTGTGTAGGCGTTGAACTTGTCCAGTTTCTGCCCGGAGTTGTTCCACACGAACTCGTTGACGTTTTTCCACTGACCCTTGGCCTCGTCTATCGCCTCGCCCTTACCGATCGGTTGGTTAGGGCCGGTCGGGTCGATCTCGAACGCCGCCTTGCAGTCGAGCCAGTTGTAGGCGCCGCACAGGCCCAGCCGCTCGGGGGTAACGACGCACACGTGCGTCGGGGCGAACGACTGGCAGAGCGTGCAGGAATAGAAGATGTCGGTCGTCTCGTCCGTCATCCCGGCAGTCCTCTCGTCGCGGAACCCGTACCTGGTCCGTGCCTTCGCCTCCCACTCACTCACGTCCTTTTCGTTGGTATAGATGGTCACCTGGACCTTGTCCACGATCGCCGGGAACTCTCCGAGGAGCTTTGCGTGCAGTATGGTGCCGTAGTCCCGGATCTTGAAGCCCTTTTCCTTGGCCTTCTTGCTGATGCGGGTCCAAACGATGTCCCGCTGTCCCATGTGCCATACGCCCTCGGCACCGTTGATGAGGTGGTGGCACTGGCGTTCCAGGATCGACTCGAAGTCTTCCTGCATCTTCCGGCCCGCGACATGGACGACTATGCCGATCGGCAGGGCGGAGCCCGGCTCGACATCGTCGATCTCCGGGCCGACCACCTCGATCTTTCCGTCCTCGACCTCGTCCATCTCCTTCATCTCGACGAACTCGAACGCGGGAGTGATGTTTCCACCGAACTGGACGAACATGTCTTCTTTCCGGATGCGCTCACCTTCAAACGCGGGGCCGTACGCCATGGGTATCGGGACCTTGGTAATCTGTATCTTGAGTCCGCGGACCTCAACGGCCTTCTGCACTATCTGGTCATGCGGGATATTGGAGACCACGTGCTCGTAGGTGCAGACGCCAGTCGGGAGTATCTCCGGGATGGGGGTGTCCGCGATGGTAGGGAAGCCGTAGTTTATGGCGCCCGCCGCGTTCGCGTACCACTCGTCGGTGACCTCGCCCAGCGCCAGCACGAAGGCGAAGATGCGGTTCTTGTTGTACAGAAGAACCTTTCGGAAGTCACCCGGCTGCGCCCCGCCGAAGCTCATGGCCGCGCGGGCGGCGAACCCCAGAGAGTACACGGCCGAGCCTATCTCGCGCCCGTAAGGAACTATCCTGGTCTCCCAGCCGAGCTGAACGTTGATGCTCTCGAGCTGCTCCGCCACGGTGGTCCCGTTGAAGTTGCCGCTCGTCCAGACGTACAGGTTCTTCTCCTGCAGCTCTTTTACTATGCTCTCCGCGGTCTCGGGATCTGGCGCCGAACCGGCCAGCGCGCAGAAACCCGGTGCCGAGCCGTCAACGAACTCGACGCCGCGCTCTCGCATTATCACGTCGTCGGCCGCACCCAGCCAGATGCCGTCGACCGGGTTGGGCCCGTCGATGTACTTTATCCCTTCTTCTATCTCTTCCATGAAAAGGGTTGCCATGCCTGCGTCTAGGGTCGGCCCCAGGTACGGCGTCCACAGGTGCTCGGGCGGAACCGGGGGCAGCAGCCCCTCGGCCACTTTCATAACTGGAGCACAGTCCGCGAGCTTCTCCACCTTCATCCCGGTCATAGCGTAGATGATAGGCAGGTAATAAGCGGTGTTAGGGAAACCGATCTCCTGGCTGTCCCCGTGTTTCTGCAGCGCTTCATCGAGCCTCGCGGCCACCCTGTCGTGGATTGCGTGCGCACCCCTGATAGCGGCGCTTGCGATTATCTTCGACATCCAAACTCCTCCTTGAATCGGTCAGTTCATACCGGCCGTAACGGCGCTTTCCAGCGCCTGCTAGATCTCCAGTTCGCGTCTCATCGCCATGTCGTAGAGTACGCGCTCGCGCTTGGCGGAGATTCCCAGGGCCTCGCGTTTCATGTCTATGAGGCTCAAAATCGTGCCGACCATCTTCTCGGGGTCGGGCTCGAAATGCCAGGAATTTCCGTAGAGCTCGAAAATCCCATCGAACAGGTAATCGGTCATCTTCTGGCTGCCCGTGGTCGGCCACGTGGCACCGAACACCACAGCCGCGCCGCTTGCCACGAAGTACTGCCCGATGGAGATCGCCTTCTCGCTCATCCACTCGGGCGCGCAGCCTACAGCGGGCAGGTCCGAGATGTCGTCACCCAGGCCGCCTTCTTTCACCATCTCGGTAAGCGCGATGAGGATACGGCTGTTGTCGACGCAGGAGCCGACGTGAAGCACCGGCGGGATGCCGACCGCTTCACATATCTCGCGAAGGCCCTGCGGCATGACCCCTTCTTTGTATGCGACCTCGGGGGTCATCAATCCGGTCTTTGCCACCGCCTGCGCGGCGCACCCGGTCATGACAACCAGGCACCCGTTGGCCACCAGTTCGCTCACCACCCTCACGTGCACCGCATCGTGAGGCACCCTGGGGTTGTTGCACCCTACCACACCAACTACACCCCGGATGCGGCCGTCGATGATGCCGTCGTTGAGAGGCCTGTAAGAGGCGCGGAACCGCCCGCCCAGCATGTAGTTGACGTACTCGTGGTCGTAGCCGGCTATAAAATCGCTTGTCTTATCGGGGATATTCACCTCTCCCCTGTTGGGGAAGTTGTCTATAGCCATCTCCACGATCTTCCTGGCTGTGGAGAGCCCGTTCTTCTCGTCGAACTCGATGTGCTCGGCAAACGGCATCTTGCCCTTGGGGCTGGTGGTGATTATCTTGGTATGGAAGCACTTGGAGAGCTCGCCAACGGCCTGATATATGCACTGGACGTCGACGACCATGGCGTCTATCGCGCCGGTGACTATCGCCAGCTCCTGCTGGAGGACGTTGCCGGCTACCGGGATGCCGTGGCGGGAGAGGAGCTCGTTAGCCGTGCAGCATATGCCGGCGATATTGATGCCCTTGGCGCCCTTCTCCTCGGCTTTCTTGAGCATCTCATCGCTCTGGCTGGCGAGCAGTATCATCTCGGAGAGCAGCGGCTCGTGCCCGTGCACGATTAAGTTGACCTGGTCCTCTTCCAGCACCCCCAGGTTGATCTTGGCTTTGATGGGTGTCGGAGTGCCGAACATGATGTCCTGCAGTTCGGTCCCTATCATCGAACCGCCCCAGCCGTCTGCCAGCGCACAGCGCGAGCCCTGGAGCATGATGTTTTCCATGTCCTGGTCAACGCCCATGTTGGTGCGGTGCATTGTCTCCACGACCTCTCGGTCGATGCCGCGGGGGAAGATGCCGAGCTTGCGCCATATCTCCTTGCGCTTCTCGGGCGCCCTCCAGCCGAACTCGATCTCGCCTTCCTGGTTACCGAACATCGCAAGACATTTTTCGCCTACCTCGAGGGCAATCTCCTCCACCGGCCGGTCATCGACCTTGACTCCCAGGTCCGCCGCCACCTCGAGCAGCTTGAAGCGGTCCTTTATCTGGTAACCCTCGGCCTCGCCCTTTGCTGCCAATAAGAAAGTGTGTGCCACAGCGCGGCCGTGGTCGGAGTGGGCGGCAGCCCCCGCTGCGATCATGCGCGCGAAGTTGCGTGCCGCGACCACCTCGGCTGTGGCGCCGCAGATGCCGCGCTTCTCGGTGTCGCCCTCCTTCTTGGCGGGCGTCAGACGACACGGGCCCATAGCGCAGTTCTTGCAGCAGATGCCGCTGGCGCCGATGTTACAGGCCTTCATGGACTCGGTGCGGCTGAACGCCGTGGAATAATCCTCAGCATCAGCCTTCTTGAGCATCTCTATGGATGCCTCGCAAGCTGTCCTTTCTTCAAAATCCAACTGTCCTCAACTCCTCGTTTCTTCCGGGCTCCTGACGACCGGCTTTCGGGCCGGCCAGCGCGTTGTCTAACCCATCAGCGTATCTATCACTTTCCTGACCGTCTTTATCGCGTCGGGGTGGCGCATTATTACAATGTCGGCCCCGGCGATCAGCAGTGTGACCGCGGTCAGTATCTCCCAGAGCACTCCCCGCTTGTTCTCGTCACCCCATTCAGGCGCCTCCGAGGCCGGTTGCTTGGCCTCTTTTGCCTTCCATGACTCGATACCGACGTCTGCCAGCAGCGGCATCTGGGTCATGCCGTCGTCCTGCCGTAACGCCGCCAGCTTCAACCTCTCCATCACGGAGTACGTGTACTCGAGCCCGTAACCGAGCGCGCCCGTCGTCGGGTCTATAACAATGTTTCCGACATCTACACCCAGGTTGGAAAGCAGTATGTTGAGCTGCTTGGCCAGGTTCACGTCGATAGGCGTCTTCGCGGCAATGGTCTGCTTGTACCCGAGGGCCGCGGCGCCGATCGTCTTGTAATTGTCCTCGAGGGCAGGGCCCATCACCACGTTCTTTCCCTCTGCCGCGGCAGCCACGGCCTTGAGGACCTCGCTGTCCTTCTCGGCGTCTTCCGACCCGTATACTATGACGGGGATACTCACCGCTTCCGCCACTGCACCGGCAGTCCTGGCAGCCTCGTCAGCCGGCTTGTCATCGCCCTTGGGGTCGGTACTCTTCAACCTCAAAGATATGAGGTCAGCATCCCACTCGTCCTGCGCCTTCTTCGCCCAGGCTACAGGGTCAGCCATGACGTCGGCGATCGGCCCCTTTACAACCGGAGACCACTCCTCCGGCGCGTAGTCGTAGACCTCAACCGCGATGAGGGGCCGGTTCGGCATCTCGCCCTCGAAAAGATGGAAAGGCAACACGTTTTCCCCGCCGACTTTCACGGCGGACTCTCCGACTCCCAGGTGCACTTCCCTTATCTTTGACTTGCTTGTCTCCTTAGGCATCTCAAACGCCATTTATTCCACTTCCTTTCTACGCTTGTCGGTCTAGTAACGCATTGATTTAAGTCAAATAATACCGATCTATCTATTCCAGCCCGGCCTGTATCTTCGCGGCGGTAAGGGCGTTCTTCAACAGCATCATGTTAGTCACGGCCCCCACCCCTCCGGGTACCGGGGTTATCGCGCTGGCTTTTTCCTTTACGTTATCGAAGTCAACATCCCCGACGGTCCTGGTCTTTGGCTTGCCCTTCTCGTTCAGTACGGGGTTGCCCTCGTCGTCCAACACCTTGACGCGATTGATCCCGACATCTATGACCACCGCGCCCTCTTTCACCAGGTCCGAGGTCACAAGGCCGGCTTTGCCGGCCGCCACGATGAGGATGTCGGCCCCTGTCGTATGCTTCTCGAGGTTGCCAGCCTGAGAAGTAAATATGTGGGTGGTGGTGGTGGTAGCGTTCCTGTTAAGGCACAGCATGGTGACCGGCTTTCCCACGATGTTGCTGTGTCCTACCACAACTATCTCCGCTCCCTCGAAGTCTATGTTCAGCCGGTCAAGCAACTCTACGACCGCCGAGGGTGTAGCCGGCGCAAGGGTCGGCTCTCCCAGGGTGAGGCGCCCCATGTTGAACGGGTGAAAACAATCTATGTCTTTGTCCACCCTGATGCTGTTGATGACCGCCGAATCGGATATATGCTCGGGAAACGGCCGCAGGGGCAGAATCCCGCTTACGGCCTTGTCCTCGTTCAACTCATTCACAATCTTGACTACCTCTTCTTCGCTGGTTTCCGCCGGTAAGGTTTTCTCAACGTAAGTAAATCCCACGGATTCGCAGTTCTTCTCCACCTGCCCGCGGTACATCTTCGACCCGAAATCATCGCCCACCAGAAGCGTCGCTATCCCGGGCTCGACGCCCTGCTTCTTTAGCCTTTCCGTCTCCTCGATGATCTCTTTCTTGATCTCATCCGCTATCGCTTTCCCATCTATGATCTGCCCCATCTGCCTACCTCCTCAGCCGAGTTTCTCGTATGTTACGGCAACCACCTTTTCCCGCAGGCCGGCTGCCCGTGAAAGTATATCCTTTGTCGCGTCCCATTTTTCCTCGACAAAGGAGGGGTCGTCAATGCTGGCCAGGTTTATCTTGACGTTGAGCGCCGCGCACTGCGCCCCCGCCTCGGCCAGGATCGCAGCCACGCCCGCGTCGCTGACAGCGTTAACGTTACCGATGTCCGCGGCAACCTCCGAGAGGCGGGATACTTCAAGGCACTTCCCGGCTATCGCGTAGGGGACCATGGTCGCTTCCTTGAGCGCCGCCTGGACCGCACCAGCGCGGGCCTGTTTTTCCTCCTCGGTTTCGCGCTGCATCTTGAACGCTTTCGCCAGAACGCCGTAGACATCGGTGTCTTTCTGGACCAGGTCCTGTAACTCACCGCGGACCGCCTCCGCGGCCGCGAGCAGCTCCTCTATCCTGTCCTGCACTCCCGCGTACTTCCCTTTGCCTGTCGTAAGGTTCGCTACCATACTTACCAGCGCGGCTCCCAGCGCCCCTGTAAGAGCGCTTCCCGCTCCCCCTCCGGGCTCCGGCGAGCCACTCGCCAGCTTATCGATAAACCCCTTCAACTGACCTTCAAGGTACATCTATTTCTTCACCCCCGTGAGCTCGCCTGTCACTGCTTCCATCATCTCCCCTACCGCGGCCCTCGCCGCGGACCCGGCAGACAGCCCTGTCAGGGGTTTGCCTTCCGCGTCCAGGCGGGCCACCTCCGGGTCATCCGGTATCATCCCGGCGATCTCCATGTCGAGGTCCATGGCCTCGGCCTCGAGGCTATCCTCGAGGTCCCCCCTTACTCTCGAAAAGACCAGGTAGAACTTCTTTACCTCCAGGTCCATATCAACCGCCAGGTCTCGTATTCGCACCGCCGTATCCAGCCCCCGTCGTGACGGGTCGCTGACCACGAACATTATGTCCACATCGTGGTTGGTGCGGCGGCTCAGGTGCTCCATGCCCGCCTCGTTGTCCACAACCACGAAACGGTAATTCTTGCTCATGCGGTCCAGGAAGACGCGAAGCATGTTGTTTATCGCGCAGTAGCAGCCCGGGCCCTCGGGGCGTCCCATGCTGATCAGGTCGAATTCCTTCGTCTCGACAAGTGCCTGCTCTATCTGCATCTCCAGCAGGTCCTGCTTGGACATGCCGGCTGGAAGCTGTTGCTTTTTCGTCTTCTCAGTCATCTCCTCCCGCACGCCACCGACCGTTGATAAAAGCGAAACCCCCAGGGCGGTGTGCAGGTTGCTGTTGGAGTCGGCGTCTACAGCCAGAATCGGCTTCAGGTCCCGGCCCAGCAGGTATTCGATCACCAGTGTTGAGAGAGTTGTCTTGCCGGTGCCTCCTTTTCCGGATACCGCGATAACGTTAGTCAACTGGTGCCACCTCCGGCACCCAGGCGCGCTCTCTCCCGCGCCTCTTCCAACCTTACCTTCACCGTCGGGAACTGCTCTACATGGGTATGTGGCAGGAAAAGCGCCGAGATATACTGGTCCATGAAGTGAGGATTGGTGGAGAGTTCAAGATAAGTCATCTTCTTGGCTATCTGGTCGGCCTCCGCGATAAGGTTCTTGGAAAGGGCCATCAGGTAGCTTCCCAGGAGCGATCCGTTGCCTACGAACTTCAGCTTCTCGGTATCGACGTCCGGCAGCAGCCCTATGATTATCGCCTTGTCGATCTCCAGGTACCGGCCGAACGCTCCGGCTATCAGTATTTCCTCCACCTGGTCAATGTCCATCGAGACCTCTTCGAGCAGGACCTTGATCCCGGCAAATACCGCGGCCTTCGCCCTCATGAGGTTGTCGATGTCCACGTCGGTGATTACGATATCACGGTTCGTCCCGCTCTCGTCGGCCCAGGCGAGCACGTATTCCCCGCCGCTGTCACCTTTTCGCACACGCGGGCTGTCGAGGTCCACGTTCACCTTCCCCCGCTCGTCTATTATGCCGGTCAGGAATAGTTCGGCCAGCACGTCTATCAGGCCGGAACCGCAGATCCCTATCGGCCTCTTGTTGCCGATCGTAATGATCATGGGCTCTTCGGTGACTTCGTTTATGCGCACCTGCTCGATTGCGCCCCTGGTTGCCCTCATCCCGTGCTTGACGCCGGCCCCCTCGAACGCCGGGCCGGCAGAGCAGGAGCAGGAGAGCAGCCAGTCCTTGTTGCCAAGGACCATCTCGCCGTTGGTGCCGATGTCAATGTAGAGCGTGAGTTTATCCGAGTTGAACATGCCGGAGGCGAGCACACCCGCTACTATGTCCCCGCCCACGTAAGAGGCCACGCATGGTGTACATCTCATGTACACGCCAGACGCGATCCTTATCCCGATGTTGCTCGCCTTGATCCACGGGAAGTGCGTCGCCACCGGGATGTAAGGGTCGACCCGGATGTAACGTGGGTCCAGCCCGAGCAGCAAGTGGGTCATTGTGGTGTTACCGGAAATGCACAGGTGGGTTATGCTGCAGAACTCGGTGCTGGTCTTTTCGACCAGCTGCTGTACAAGGTTCCAGATGGTATTTACCGCCGCCGACTGCAGCTTGGCAAGCCCGGTGGAACGGGTAGAGTAGACTATCCGTGTTATCACGTCCTCGCCGTAAGTTATCTGCCCGTTGTAGTCCGACGCTTCGGCGGTCACCTGCCCCGTCTGCAGGTCTATCAGCTGGGCAGATATCGTGGTCGTCCCGAGGTCTATCGCGATCGCCGCCTGTCGGGGCGATGTATCAGCCTTCTCGAGCCTGACCGCCCGGAGCTCCTGGCCCCTGTCCAGCACCGTCACCGTTACATCAAAGCTCGCGGCGCGGATCATGCTGGGCAGAGCCTGCAGCATCGGGTAGTCGAGGACCACGTCTTTCATCTCCACAAGCCGGTTCAGCTCCCGCTTGATGCGCTCGCCGTCGCTCAGGTTGTCCTCGAGTGTCGGCTTGTCAAGGATGAGGTGCAGCTTGGTGGTCGGCGGGCTCAGCTCCCACTGAGGCAATCTCTCTGCCCAGTCCCTGGCGGAAAGTGTGTAACCCTTGAGTGGTATCGGAGGGCGCCTTTCAAGCACCTTCTTGTCCCCGAGCTGGCTCTCGATCGGAACCCGCACCTCCAGGTCGGATTCGATCGTTGCCGAGCACGCGAGCACGTAACCCTGCTTTACCTCCTCCTCGGAGAGCTTGACCTGGAACTTCTGCTTGACCTCGCCTTTCTCGACTATGACCCGGCACTTGCCGCAGTATCCCTCGCCGCCACAGGACGCGTTTATGTGCACGTCGGCCTTCATGGCCGCCCTCAGTATATCCTCGCCCTTTTCGATTTCTATACAGCGGTTCTCCGGGTAAAAGCATACCCTGCAGGTTTCCATGCTGAACTCCACTGTCTACCCGCGGCCGTCAGATCGCGGCTTACATTGATATATCTATAAATCCGGGCATGCCCATGGTCCACCCGCGCAGATTGACAATACCCCGCAGCGCCTCTTAGAACAGACCGACTATCCTGCCGTCCTCCGCAAGGTCCACCTTGTTGCCCGCGGGTTGGCTTGGAAGCCCGGGCATGGTCCTCATGTCACCACACAGCGGGTAAAGGAACCCGGCCCCGATCGACGGGTTCACGTCACGGATCGGTAACCGCCATCCGGTCGGGCGACCCTTCAGAGTGGGATCGTGGGTCAACGAAAGGTGTGTTTTTGCCATGCACAAAGGCAGGTTACCAAAGCCGGCATCGGTCAGTCGCTTGATGGCGGCCTCCGCCACCGGGGTGTAGTCCACGCCGTCCGCTCCGTAAACCTTCGTCGCAATCGTCTCTATTTTGTCCTTGATAGAGTCTTTCAGGTCATACAGGTAATGGAAGTCGTTTTTCATCTCGCAGGCTTTTGCGACCGCCTCTGCTGCATCCTTTCCACCCTCGCCGCCCTTCGCCCATACCTCTATCGGCTCGCAGAAGTCCGCCCCGGACTCCAGGGCGATGTCGTGTATCGTTTCGACTTCTTTGTCCCTGTCGCTGGTGCGGCGGTTGATGGTGACCACAACCGGCAGCCCGAACATCTTCATGTTCTCTATGTGCTTGACCAGGTTCTGGCAGCCATCCTCGAGAGCGGGATAGTTCTCTTTTGCCTGAACATCCTCGGGAATCGGCTTTCCCGGAACGGCCGGGAAAGCCCCGCCGTGCATCTTCAGCGCGCGGACCGTGCACGTGATTACCACACAGTCGGGACGAATGGCGTAAGGCTCCATAGCCCTCACCTTGATGTGCATCATCTTCTCAGCCCCGCAGTCTGCACCGAATCCACTCTCGGTCACCACGTAGTCGGCGAGTTTCACGGCCATCGCATCTTCCACGACGGAGTTATTGCCGTGCGCGATGTTCGCAAACGGGCCGGCGTGCATGAAGCACGGGTTTCCTTCGAGGGTTTGAATCAGGTTCGGCTGAAGGGCGTCTTTGAGAAGAACAGTCATCGCCCCGGCGCACTTGAGGTCCTCGGCGGTGACCGGCTTCCCCGCGTAGTTGTACCCGATCACTATCCTACCAAGCCTCGCCCGCAGGTCGTCCATATCGTCCGCCAGGGCGAAGATCGCCATCACCTCGGATGCAACCGTTATGTCGAAGCCGGTCTGGCGGGCATAGCCGTTCTGCCTGCCACCCAGCCCTACCACAACCTCGCGCAGAGCGCGGTCGCTGATGTCCACGACACGGCGCCACGTGACGCTAAGAGGGTCGATGTTCAAAGGGTTCTTGAGAAGTATGCTGGTATCTATGTACGCGGCGAGCAGGTTGTTGGCCGCGCCGACGGCGTGGATGTCGCCGGTAAAGTGGAGGTTCAGGTCTTCCATGGGGACTACCTGGCTGTACCCGCCCCCGGCAGCGCCTCCCTTGATTCCGAACACGGGGCCCATGCTCGGTTCACGCAGGCATATGATGGTCTTCTTGCCTATCTTGTTCATAGATTCTGTCAGGCCAATAGATGTCACCGTCTTTCCCTCGCCTAGGGGGGTAGGGGTTATGGCGGTAACGTCGACGTATTTGGCGGTGGGCTTGTCTTTGAGCCTGTCGATAACATCAAGGTGGACCTTGGCCTTGTACTTTCCGTACAGCTCGAGGTCATCCTCTTCGAGCCCGATCTTTTTCGCGATGTCAATAATGGGTTCCAGCTTGGCAGCCTGCGCGATTTCAATGTCACTGGGGACTTTCGCCATCGTTCCTCCTTAATTCTCTGGGTTCAAAAGACCCGGGACGGGTCGAGAGTATCAGTGCGGTATCCGGGCACGGTATTCAGTATCCAGAATCACCCTCCTTCCGCTGAAAATGATTCAAAGCACTAAAGGGCGTTTTTGCGGACGTATGACATAAAAACATAAATGTAGCCTCCTTACGGAGGCACGCCCTCGGAGATTATATTAGAAGGGCACTTCCTTTGCAAGCGAGAACTCGGGCCACGGCGGCCGTTTGACGGACCCACGCCGATGTGAGAGATTTATTGCGTTTTTAGCGCATTCTGAGACTTGATCCATATTGAAAGGAGCGTACAGATGCCGGACATCGAATCCAGCTATGACGTGGTGGTGATCGGGGCGGGGCCCGGCGGATATCCGGCAGCGATCAGGGCGGCCCAGCGCGGCGCCAGGGTCGCCGTCGTCGAGAAAGATTGTGTTGGGGGCACGTGCCTCAACTGGGGCTGCATCCCGACCAAGGCCCTGCTGGCTTCGACCGAACTGATTGCCCACGCCCGCGAGGCGGGGAAGTATGGGGTCATGATAACAGGCATCGAACCTGACTGGACGGCGATCCAGGAAAGGAAGCAGAAGGTGACCGACACCCTGGTGGGCGGCATCCTGCAGCTGCTGAAGGCAAACGGCATCGACCTGGTAGAAGGCTTCGGCAGGGTAACAGCCGACAGGAAGGTCCTGGTAGAGACCCCTGATGGCGAGGTGGTGCTCGAGGCAGGCAACATAATAATCGCCACCGGCAGTGACCCCGCCGAACTGCCGACGTTTGATTTCTCCCAGCCATCGGTCATGACCTCCACAGACGCGCTGGCCCTCGACCATGTGCCGAAGAGCCTGATAATCGTTGGCAGCGGGGTGATCGGGAGCGAGTTCGCGTGCATATTCTCAACGCTCGGTACCGGGATAGTGATGGTCGAGCTCATGGACCGCATGCTGCCGACCGAGGACAGCCGGGTCGCCAAGCAGATGAGGAGCACCTTCCGCAAGTCGGGGATCGAAATCAAGACCCAGACCACCGTGGAGGAAGTCCTGGAGTACCGCGACGACGGTATAAAGGTAAAGCTCTCCAACGGCGAGGAGCTGGAAGCGGAGAAGCTGCTGGTGTCGATCGGCCGCAGCTTCAACTCGGCCGGCCTGGGCCTCGAGGAGCTCGGCGTGGAAGCGGACGAGCGGGGCCGCATCCTCGTGAACGAGAAGATGGAGACGAATGTGCCGGGCGTGTATGCCATAGGTGACGTCGTCGGCGGCATCCTTCTCGCCCACACAGCCACATTCGAGGGCCTGGTCGCCGCGGAGAACGCCACGGGTGGCAGCGCGGCAATCGACTACAGCGTCGTTCCGGCATGCATATTCACTACCCCGGAGATAGGCAGCGTCGGCATCAACACCGATAAGGCCGCCGAGGAGGGCATCGAGGTGAATGTCAGCCGGTTCTCGTTCGGCGCGCTGGGGAAGGCGCTGGCCATGGGTGAAGACTACGGGTTCGTACAGCTGGTTATCGACGCCGGGACGGACAAGGTGCTGGGAGCGCAGATCATGGGGCCTCACGCGTCAGACCTGATACACGAGGTCGCCCTCGGCATGAAGATGGGCGCCACCGCCACCGACATCGCCACGACCATACACGCCCACCCATCGCTTCCCGAGGCGATCATGGAAGCTGCGGAGGCTGCGCACGGCAAATCTATACACGTCGCGCCGAGGCGTAAGTAAACGAGCTGACGTAATGCTTAAGCCCTCAGCCTGGCGACTGCAAGGCCTATGACCTCACTCTCCCTTCTGATCAGGAAATGGTCAGCTCCAGTGAGTATGCTTACGTTCTTAACGTCCTCTTCCGAGATATCGACCGCGAAATCATTGAGGGTGTTCAGAGGGCAAAACTGGTCCCTGTCCCCGGCTATGTAATACCTCTCTGTCGCTGACGCTGCCAGGGCCCTTGTGTTGCCCCACCATTCATATGCTATCAAGGGCGGCGCGATGGCGACTATCGCTTTCGCAGGAAGCCCTCCTGCGACGGCCATGAGGCCCATCCACGCCCCGAACGACCAGCCGGCGATACTGATCCTGTCCGCGTCCACCTCCGGCAGCCCTTTGAGGTAATCGAACGCGGCATGGACGTCGCCAGGTTCCTCAACCCCGTCTGAGAATACGCCCTCGCTTCCTCCAACGCCGGCGAAGTTGAACCGCAGAGCTGCCATACCCGTGCTGCACAAACCGTTGGCCAGAAGGCCTATCAACCCTACGTCCATCTCGCCTCCGCCGGCCGGGTGCGGGTGGCAGACGACCACGCCGGGCGCGGGCCCCGCCGACTCCGGCAGGTGCAGCCTGCCTTTGAGTCGGATGGTGCCGCCTTTTCGCTCAGAGGGTATCAATACACCTGATTCGTTCATTTCCCCCCACCTCGATCCTCCCCCACAAGGGGGGAGTGAAGGGGTACCGCAAACCGGGGTCAAACAGCTCTTTGCGCTGCATCAGTTTTGATTACGGTTTACGCAAAGAGCTGTTTGACCCCGGTTTGCGGGGACCTGACCCCAGGTGTTACCTAGAACTTCACGGTTATCAGCTGGAGCGGACAGGCATCAACGCATAACCCGCACAGGATACAGCGGTCCTTGTCAAGCTCGAGTTCCCAGTCGGGCTCCCCGACCTTGAGCGCCCTGGGTGCGCATACAGCGGTGCATGCGCCGCAGCTTATGCAGAGCGGCTCGTCGAGCTCGATGTCCTTGATGGCCTCCTCTACCTGGACCCCCTGTTCCTCGAGGTACCTGACCCCGTCCCTTATGCGGCCCGCGCTTCCCTCCAGTTCGACGAGCATACGGCCTACCTCGCCCTCGTGCACCTCCGCACGAAGGATGTTCGTGATCACGTCGTACTGCTTGATCATAAGCGCGACCACCGGCCTCTCAACGACCTCGGGGGGGAACGTCAGCACCAGTCTCCTCTTCGCCATTTAGATCTCCCCCTTTTCGCGTTCTTCGAGCGACACCAGGGTGCCCTCCAGTGGAAGCGGTTCTACCGGTGTCGACAGCAGGAACTTTCCCTCCTGGATCCAGCGTTTCAGTATCCCGGCGATATCACGTGCGACCTTGTAGCTCGAAAGCGGGGCTGTGAGAACCTTCTTCCCGTTCAGCTCTATCGAGCCGCTCCGGAGCTCCTGGTAGTTGACCCGCCCGAGCGGGTCGCGAGCGCGCGTCGGTTGGCTGTAGTCGTATATGACTGTCACGATGTCCTCGTCGGCGACACCTGTCTGAGCGGCGATTTCCTCGTCCAGCACCGGTATGGGGATGCCGACTCCGACGTACTGGCTTACGCCGTACCGGTGGAAGCGCGCGCCACGTATGTAGCGCGAGTCCATCTGCTTCAGGTCCCCGATGAGCGCCAGCGAGGCAGCGGGCCCCACCGGTGTCCCTCCCGGGGACCGCTCGACCGACGGCTTGTGCTGTGTGCCCGGCCATGCCACGTAACCGACCGCGCCTCCAAGGAATATGCGTGTTCCCAGGCCGACCGTCCGGTACAGCGGGTCGTTAAGCAGCGGGCTCAACTGCCCGGCGCTGCAGTATGTGGCGTTCCCGAAGTTCGGGAGCAAGATCCCCATGTAGGTGTATATGGTCTGCTCCGCGCCGTTTGTGGCGCAGGCATAGTTCTGGTACGCGTTCCGCGGGTTGAAAAGGTACGCCTGGTTGACCGTATCCCTGTTCACCCAGGTCTCTATAGACCTTCGCGGGTAGCAGTCCGTGCCGTATGCTGTGGCGCGTAGCTTTATCGGCTTTCCGTCTATCAAGTCCTGTATGACGTGGGCCCCGCCGTAGCTCATGCCCTCTGTCTCCGAGACCGCGGTTGCGCCAATATAGACATCCACCGCCGCGAGGTCGGCGCCTGCGGGCACGTCGTTCAGCCAGACCTTTGTCATCTTTATGGGGGGATCGCTGTGGCCGAAGTTTATGAAAGCCCCCGAGGAGCACATCGGCCCGAAAGTCCCCGTTGTGACAACGTCCACCTGCTTCGCGGCCTTCCTGGCCCCTTCGGCACGGACGAGTTCGGTCATCTCGTCGGCCGTCAGCACCACCGCCTCGCCTTTCTTTATCCGCTCGTTGATCTCTTCGTAACTCTTAGCCACAATCTCACCTCCTCGATTGACGCATCACTTCATGTCGCTCCCTGTGACTTTCCACCACTATACGTAAAAAGCCTTCCGCCCCTGCGGGGACGAAAGGCCTGAACCCTCGTGCTACCACCCCACTTCGCCCGCGCCTCGCGGCACGGACCTCAACGGGTACGGACCGCTTTCGCGGGTTATACCCTGGTCCTGTAACGGGGACATCCGTCCGGCTCTATTTGCAGTTTGACTGGCCTTTGTGGGCCCTTCCCTCCACCCGGTCTGGCCTTATGGCCACTGTGGACCCTTCCCTCCACCCGGTTTGGCCTTATGGCCACTGCGGACCCTTCCCGCCGCCCGGTTTGGCCATGTTTCACTGCTTTCTTCCGGAAGCTCAGGGGTCATGTTCGAAAAGGCCCCTGGACACCGGCTTCCACCAACCCGGCTCGCTTCAGTCCGGTACCTTTTCTACTCCTCCCCATCAACGCGTTACTCTCTATTTGTTTATCAATCGCAAAGCGCTTTAGCGCTTGGAAGTAAACCTACCATTATAGTGGGATATTGTCAAGCAGCCTCGCGTCCATCCGCGTTTTACCCCTGTTTCATGATATAGCCGTTCTCCGGATATTGCGTTAAACTCCTTGAGTAGAGCAAGCGGTAGACTTCCATGCGATACAGGTAATACTGGTGAACTCCGACAACTCCAGCCCTCAATGGAGTCCGGCTATGACGCATGATCCAGGAAACAGGGTAGCTGTAGCTTTCAGCGGTGGTCTGGACAGCACTGCGGCTGCCATCATCCTCAAGCAGAAAGGGTACGATGTCCTGGCCCTCACGATGCTACTGCCACTGAAGGCCGGACAGGCGGAATCGTCCGTTGAGCCGTGCCGTGCCCTGGCGGACCGGCTCGGCGTCGAACACGAGGCAGTCGACATGAGAGGCCCGTTTGACCGAATGGTGATCCGGCCTTTCCTCGAAGCGTACCGCTCGGGGCTCACCCCTAACCCGTGCATCACCTGTAACAAGCGATTGAAATTCGGCCTGCTGCTCGAGCATGCCCGGAAGCGTGGGTGCGGCTTGATGGCCACCGGGCACTACGCGAGGCTGTCGACCGAGAAGAAAGGGCAGGTCACAGACGAACCCGGCAGCGCAGGTGAGGAATTCACGCTTTTCCGGGGCAGGGACCGTGCCAAGGATCAGTCATACGTGCTCTGGACGCTCGACCAGGCAAAATTAAGCCACGTGCTTCTGCCGCTTGGTGAGCTGACTCGAGAAGATTGTAAGAGCATCGTCACCGGGGCGGGCGTGCGGGACCTGGTACAGCCGGAGAGCCAGGACATCTGCTTCCTTTCAGGGCGATCGTACCGCTCGCTCATAGCAGAAACGGACCCCGGGGCCGCGCGCCCCGGGCCTGTTCTGGACCACGAGAGCACGGTCCTGGGCACTCACAAGGGGTTGCCTTTCTACACGGTCGGACAGCGGCACGGCCTGGGGATCGCTTCACACCAGGCGTTATACGTCCTCGAACTGCGGCCGGCGGAAAACGCCCTGGTGGTCGGGGGCATCGAACACAGGTCCTGCCGGCAATTCGAAGTAGAAGGCACAAGCTTCGTGTCCGGCAACAAGCCTCCTGGGTCCATCACCTGCGAGGTTGCGACGCGCTACCGGGGCCCGCCCCTTCCAGCCAGGCTGACGATACTCCCGCACGACCGCGGCTCGGTGGGCTATGTGGAACCCGGGCCTCCGTCAGCTCCGGGTCAATCCGCGGTGTTCTATGAAGGTGACAGGCTGCTCGGAGGAGCGTTTATTTCCAGGCCGGTACGGGTGCCACATAACCCAACACCCCTTGACGATAATCGGTTATGATTTAATGGCGGCGCGCAAAGCACGCCACCGTAGTGTCGAGAGTAAGGAGGGGTCACAATGCCGATGGTGGAGTGGTTCGAGTTCCAGGTTCCGAGTAAGGTGATCTGCGCTGAGCACTGCGTGGACAGCATAGGCACCGAGATGGACAAGATCGGTGGCACCAGGGTTTTCATGGTCACAGACGTTGGCGTGGAGAAAGCCGGCCTTACAGAGATAATCATGGAAGGGATGGAAAGTGGAGGCGCCGAGATAGTGGGGAGGTTCAACGAGGTGCCCCCGAACTCGGAGGTGAAGGTTGTCCAGCGCTGCTATGAAAAGGTGAAGGAGGCCGGCGCGGATGCCTTCATATCCGTAGGCGGCGGTAGTGTCATCGACACCACTAAAGCGACCACCATCCTGATGTGCGAGGGGGGCGAACTGCTGGACCACCAGAGCGCGGTGTACACGCCCAGCGTCCCTATGCCAGTGCATATCTCGGTCCCCACTACCGCCGGCACCGGCTCTGAGTCTACATTCGCCGCTGTTATTGCCGACGAGGAGCAAAAACTGAAGTTGATATTCCAGGCACCGGACCTCGCCCCGACCGTGTCGATGCTCGACCCCGTGATGACGAAATCTCTTCCGCCCGCCCTGACCGCGTCGACAGGAATGGACGCCCTCACCCACTGCATCGAATCACTGCACTCTGAGATGCATGAGCCGATAACCGACGGCCTTGCCATCCACGGTATAAAGATAATCACGAAGTACCTGGTGAGGTCTTTCAAGGACGGCGATGACCTGGAGGCCAGGACGTACATGCTCATCGCGGCCAACCTGGGCGGAGTGGCTTTCGCAAACGCCTTCGTCGGCATCATTCACGCGATGGCCCACTCGGTGGGTGGCCATTTCGGGGTGCCTCACGGGGTGGCCAACTCTATCCTGCTCCCCTGGGGCATGGAGTTCAACATGCGCTACGAGGACGTTCCCGGTGAATACCGCATGGTCGCTGAAGCCCTGGGTCTGGAAGTCGCAAAGGACGATGACTTGACGGCGTCGAGGAAGGCCATCGAGTACATCAAAAGCCTCACCCTGGAACTCGGCCTGCCGCAGAAGCTGAGCGACGTGGGCGTTCCCGATGACGGACTCGATGCCGCGACCGACGACGCCATGATCGACGGCGCCATGTTCAATAATCCGGGCGATCCGGAGTACGAAGAGGTCCTGGGCCTCTTCAAAGAGTGTCACTAGTGTCTTATCGGGCAAGGCCGTGGAGGTAGCCCGAGCGGTTGAAAAGCATTAGAAGTCATACCAGCCAGTAAGCGGAGGTGATCATGGTGGCCTTGAAAGAGTATTTTGAGTTCTTCGCGCCTACCAAGGTGATGTTCGGCATGAACCTCGCGTCGGACGTCGGCTCTGAAGCCGAACTGCTCGGTGGCACTTGCGCGATGATAATCACCGACAGCGGCGTCGTGAAGGCCGGTTTGGTGGACCCGGTTAAGAAAAGCATCGAGGACAGCTTCCTGGATCTTGCCGAGGTATATACGGATGTGCCAGTGAACTCCGAGGTCGAAGTCTGCAATAAGATCGCCGAGATAGGCAGGCAGAAGGGCGTCGACACCCTGATCTCTATCGGTGGCGGCAGTGTCATAGATACCACAAAGGGCGCGAATATCCTGTTGGGTGTCGGGGGCAGCCTTCTGGATGACTGGCAGGGGACCCACCTGGTGCCGGAGCCACTGAAAAAGCACATCTCCATTCCTACCACGGCAGGTACGGGCGCGGAGGTGAGCCTCGGCGCGGTTATCAAGAACACCGCCAGCGGTCAGAAGATCAGCTTCAACAGCAAGTACCTGCTGCCGGACGTGGCGATACTCGACCCCGAGCTGACTGTCTCGATGCCTCCAGGGCTGACCGCGGCCACGGGGATAGACGTGCTTACGCACGTCGTTGAGTCGTTCTCCAGCCTGGAGCACTCGCCTCCATCAGACGCGTTGTCATATTACGCCACCGATGTCGTGTTCAAATACCTGCCGGTCGCTTTCGAGAACGGCGCTGACCTGGACGCGCGAGGATACATGTCTATTGCAGCGAACCTGGCCGGCACCGCCCTCTCGACCACCATGTCTATCGGGGCCTGCCACGCCATGGCCCACGCTGTCGGCGGGCTCAGCCCAGTGACCCACGGTGTTGCCAACGCGATAATCCTGCCGGTCGTCATGGAATACAACCTCGAGTACTGCACCGACCGCTACGCGGAGCTGGCCGGTGCGATGGGGATCGACACCGCAGGCATGAGCGAACTCGAAGCCGCTAAAAAGGCAGTCGATGGTGTCAGGGAGTTCATCTACCAGTTCGGCCTGCCGAAGAACCTCAAGGAAGCGGGCGCGGACCCGTCCCTGTTCGAGAGGATGACCGAAGAAGCGATGGGTGACGGGCAGATGTACGGCAACCCGCATGAGGCTACAGCCGAAGAGATACTGGAACTGTACAGGCAGCTGGGATAGCCGTCAGGGAACAATACTGTCTTAGAGACCTGACCACCATGGGTGTCAGGCCAGACCGTTAACTGGCGGGGGTTGTTAAACCTTTCCGTGACCTCAGTTGTTGAATGGAAGGGGTAAGGTCCTGGTGTGTTGGACCTGACCACCATTCAAAACCCGGGGTCAGATCCCAAAATTTGAATCTTTATATGAGGTGATTCGTAATCGATCAGGTAATTCAAATTTTGGGATCTGACCCCGGGT
>Ga0315288_10000242_pt1 | contig 66908 bp, 60 predicted proteins | sample YL17G11_20_MG_FD_203454 | JGI IMG/M metagenome (GOLD analysis project Ga0315288, IMG submission 203454) | Sediment microbial communities from Yellowstone Lake, YNP, Wyoming, USA - YL17G11_20 | ecosystem: Environmental > Aquatic > Freshwater > Lake > Sediment | place: USA: Wyoming | collected...
AGCTTTACCTCAACGGCAATAGATCCAATCTAAGTGTAATTTATGGCACAACCACCAACGCAACGGCGACAACAAACACGGGTACGGTACAACTCTACAGAAACGGCACTCCTGTATCAAACCCGGAAATCGCGATTCTCGCCGCGGGATACTACAACTACACGGCCCTGAACTCAGGCAACGAGAATTATTCCAGCAGCAACGAAACTTGGTTCCTGACCGTGAACCAAAGTACCGCAACGCTGGCATTGAATGCTCAGCCAAGCTGGAGCGTGACATACAACAGTACAACAAACATAAGCTGTTCGGCTAGTACGCCGCAGATAACGCCGCAACTGTACAGGAACGGGACGCTTGTAAGCAACCCGGACATCCAGGTGCTGGCCACAGGAAGTTATGGTTATCTCTGCAATGCGACTGAAACGCAGAATTACACCGCTCCGGCGCCGCAATCGAACACATTGACCGTCAATAAGGCAAACAGTACAATCAACCTTACGCTCAACGGTGTCGATGGCGACAAAGCAGTCGCTATCAACCAGTCTATCAACATCACAGGCCGCGTCATTACGCCAAGCACAGGTTACATCGAACTATATGACAATGGCACGCGCATTAACAGCGGTTCATCGCCTCTCACCAACATCACCAGCTATTCATCGGCAGGTCTGCACAATATCACAGTCGTCTACAATGCGACCCAGAACTATACCGCAAACTTCGAGACGCATTTCATAAATGTTACATCAACAGCCGATACAACCCCTCCGAACGTAACCAATGTTATGCCCGTTGCCGCATCAAATTACACCCAATCTCAAACTGTACTCATATCTGCCAACATAACAGATTACAGTCCAATTTCTTCCGCGACTGCTGGCGTAAGCTGGTCGAATAACTCAGAATTCTGTGCAATGAACCGAAGGCTGTTCTACGATGACTTCAGCGACTCGAATTTGACTCAATGGACAATCATATTAGGAAACTGGACAGTCGCGGCAGGACAAGTATTCACAGCCGTAAGCGAATCCAATAGATCGATGATAGTCGCAGGCGATTCTAACTGGACAAACTACACATACTATACGGAGGTGAAGCAAAACGGAAATCTTGCTGACGATTTAGACGGTGTGCTTGTATTCCGCTACGTAAACTTGTCGAACTATTATAAAATCGAGATGGATGTCGACACCGCCGGGTTCCATATAGACAGAACGGTCAACGGCACAGAGACGATACTAAACGCCACTGATTTCACATACGAAGCAAACGTCTGGTATTCACAGAAGATACTTGTCAACGGTTCTACCATCAAGGCAAAAGCATGGAAATATGGAGCGCAAGAACCCGACTGGATGATAACCGCGACTGACACAATCGTGCCAAGCGGTAAGGTCGGTTATACGATATACAGCAGCAACGCGACATTCGATAACTCGCGCGTGGACTTGCTGGAAAATGACGGGCTTTCGGGAACATACGACTGTGAATTTACAAACACGAGTTACATTGGAAGATACAACGTTACCATACTAGCAAGCGACAGCAACAGTAATGCCAACAACACCCAAACAACTTACTTCTTCATAAATGATGTCACGCCGCCAATAGTCAGATTGATGTCCCCCGGAAACAACAGCTATACTCTCGCCAATGCAAACTTCACGTTTAATGCAAGCGACAATTCTGGATTTGCTCTCAACTGTTCTTTGTATATCGACAGTTTGCTGACGGCAACAAACCAGTCGGTTCAGCTAGACACGCCAACGACGTTCGCTGTGTTTGGAATAACCCAGGGACTTGGAAAAATATGGAATGTGACGTGTATTGACGTTGGTAATAATGCAGCAAGCAGCGCACGGGCATTCAACGTTGATGTGAGCGCTCCGAGCACAAGCATAACCTCGCCTACGAACGGCACAAACACCTCAGACCCAACACCGGCAATAACATTCGTGTCAACTGACAATCTCGCCGCAAGCATAAATTATGTGATATTTGTGGACGGCGTTGCAAACGGACAAACCGGAACAGCGGCCAACAACACGCCAACTTCCATTAATTTGTTCCAGCTCTCTCAAACTAGCCATACAATAGTTGTAGAAGCAACTGATACGGCTGGCAACAGCCAGAACTCAACGCCGTTGGCAATAGCAATAATTCCGCCGACAGTCTATCTGAGTTATCCTCCAGATAACGCTTATCTCGGCAGCCAGAGCATAAACTTCACATTCAACGTCTCCGACCCGACATTTCCGACGCTCAACTGCTCGCTTTATATAAACGGACTGTTGAACCAGACAAACGGAACCACGACCAGATATGTTACGACGGCATTCGTTGTGACAGGACTGCAACAAGGAGCGAACCGGATCTGGAACGTTAGCTGCACCAATCCTGTAAACGTGACCGCTTCTGACGTGTTCACGTTCAATATCGACCTAACGGCACCAAGCTGGAGCAATAAGACAGAAACACCCGCTAGCTTCGCTAACTATTCAAACTCAACCATCTACCAGTTCAGTGTGAACTGGACCGACAACATCGGTGTTGCAAACGTGCAGATCGAGCACAACTTCTACGGCGCATTAGCAAACTATTCTCTCAATAATTCCGGCACCATTTATTATTACAACCCCGCGACGCTGGCAGCCGGAAACTACTCATGGAGGATGTATGCAAACGATTCTGTGGGCAACCTCAACCAGACTGGTCAGTTCAACTACACTGTGAACAAGGCGATCCCGGTTCTGACTTTGACGGCAGACCCTGCATTCGTTGCCTATAATGGAACGCTGACATCTGTTGGATGCACTGCAAACACAGGGCAAGTCAGCGTGCAGCTCTACAGAAATGGTAGCCTTGTCAGCAACCCGAACACCGCCACGTTGCCTGCCGGCACATATGGGTACGTATGCAACAGCACGGCGACCCAAAACTACACCGCTACCCAGACTTCCGACATACTGCAGATAACGACCAAGAATCTGACATTTTGTCCGCTTCATTTCAGCCCGGCATCAGGACAGAGTTATCCTGTATCTGTGAACGCAAGCTGCTCCTGCACGAACCCCGAGACCACAGCAACACTGTGGAGAAACGGCGTTAATGTCACGGCGACAGAGAACAACAAGCTTGTCGCTCTCGCCGCAGGAAGCTACGACTATATGTGCAATTCCACAGAAACGGGAAACTACAGCTATGGAGAAACTGCAAGCACTTATGTAATAAACAAGACCACAACAACCTGCTCACTGACATCAAATCCGACATCTCCGCAAACGTACGGCACCGCAGTAAATGCAAGCTGCTCCTGCACGAACCCTGAAGCAGTTGCAAAGCTTTACAGAAATGGAACAGACGTAACGGCAGCAGAGAACAAAATATTTACAACGCTGCCGGCAGGAACGTGGTTCTACAATTGTACAACTGCTCAAACGCAGAACTACACACATGCTGAAAATGCGAGCACTTACGTTATGAACAAAGCGACACCAGCACTTACAATTAATGTAACACCATCACTAATTGTAACGTATGGAAACCAGACTAACGCCAGTTGCACAGCCAACACGCCGCAAGTAACTCCTCAGCTCTATCGCAACGGAACGCTCGCAAGCAATCCTGACGTGCAAACGTTGGCTGCAGGAACGTACAATTACACTTGTAATGCAACAGCAACTCAGAATTATACTGCTCCGACTCAGCAATCAGTGCTGCTGACTGTCAACCAGGCGTCGTCGACGACGCAATTGTATCTCAACGGCAGCCGCTCTAACATAACTCTGCCATACAATGTGCCATTGAACGTAACTGCATCGACTAATGTGCTTAACCTTTCGTTGTACATAGACAACATACTTCAGGCCATAGGAAGCTTCATATCACAAATGTTTTCTCTCGCAGCCGGCCTTCACAACATAACTGCAATAAACTACGGCAACGAAAATTATACAATCTCATACGAAACCTGGTTTGCTGATGTTCTGAAAACGACCTCCTCGTGCTCGTTAACATTCGCGCCGTCAAGCCCGCAGACTTACGGCACAGCCGTCAACGCCAGTTGCTTCTGCACAAATCCCGAAGCAAGCGCAAAACTATACAGGAACGGCAGCGATGTCACTGCTACTGAGAATAACGTATATGCTCCGCTCGCTGCAGGGATATGGGATTACAAATGCAATGTAACTGCGACGCAGAACTACACTTCGGCAAGTAATAGCTCGAGCTATACGATAAACAAAGCGGCATCGACGCTTACCCTTTCAGCTAGCCCGAGCTGGAGCGAAACGTACGGCACAATAACCAATATCTCATGCGTTGCAAGCACGTCGCAGATAACGCCACAACCGTACAGAAACGGAACGCTTGTCAGCAATCCGGACATCCAGACGCTGGCAGCAAGCAGTTATTCGTATATCTGCACTGCAACCGCGACCCAGAATTACACTGCCCCCGCACCACAATCCAACACGCTTGTTATCAGCAAAGCTTCACCCACAGTAAATCTTACACTGAGCGGAATTGATGGCGACATTGCAATCTTGCCAAACCAGAACGTAAATATCACAGGTTATGTCATTGTCCCGAATTCTGGTTACATCGAACTCTATGAAAACGGAACGCTCGCCAATAGCGGGCAATCGCCGCTGACAAGCATAAGGAACTATTCAACCGAAGGCATCAGAAATATTACTGTCATATACAACGCGACCCAGAATTACACGGCAAGTTATGAGATGCACTTCATAAACGTAAGTATAAACGATACTTCGCCTCCAATTGTGACGCTTGTTTCGCCAACGCCTGCTAATGGTAGCGCGTTGAGCCAGAACTGGGTGTACGTAAACGTAACAGCCATTGATACGCAGTCGCAAATCAACACGTGCACTTTGCAATTCAACGGCACAAACTACACGATGACCAAAGTCGGCACCGGCCTTTCCGTTTCATGTTACAGAAATCACACAGCATCCGAAGGCACGTATAGCTACAAAGTTTATGCAAACGACAGCCACAGCAACATGGACGTCGGTGAAACCCGCACAATCACAATCGATACCACGCCGCCCGCTTCGGTGAGCGGCTTGAACGAAGCCGCGACAGGCGAGAACTGGATTTACTGGAACTGGACCAACCCGACCAATCCAGACTTCAACCACACAGAAATCTGGCTCAACGGCACGTTCCGCGCCAACGTGAACGCGCCAGCGAATAGCTACAACGTGACAGGATTGGCGCCGAACACAACCTACGAGATTCAGACACGCACTACCGACAATGCGGGCAACATCAACACGACCTTTGTAAACGATACGGCCACGACTAATGTTAGCGTAGACACGACCCCGCCAGTAATAAGCGCTGTTCGCAACGGCACCGTCACACACACAACGGCAATCATACTATGGGACACGGATGACTTCGCTAATGCAACCGTCATTTATGGCACGAACTCGACCAACCTGTCATCAACCGAGGTAAACATTTCATACGTCCAAAACCACTCGGTCGTCCTGACATTGCTCACGCCAAACACGATATACTATTACAACATCACTTCTTGCAGCGCAGGCGGTTGCAACTCCAGTGGGATATATAATTTCACAACGGCTGGAGTAGCGCTGCTGCCGGACGGAAGCGCATGCACTTTACCGACCGAATGCCTTGGCGGATTCTGCGTGCACAACGTTTGCCGTTCAAGCGCAACGTTCTGCGGCGATAGCGCATGCGACAGTGGTGAAGATTGCTCGAGCTGTTCGACCGATTGCGGATCTTGCGGCGGAGGTGGCGGTGCAGTGACAACACCAGGAGCTCCGGCGATCCCGATTACGCCAACACGACCGCCTCTTTTGGTGCCCGGCGAATCTGCGCAAATAAGCACCATCGAGCATTCGGAACCAGGTCACATACTTGGCAATATAGAATTCGCACCTGCCGGCGTAGCCGCACGCATAGACACGTCGACTATACAGGCGCCTGTTTACGAGATTGTGATAACGCCAAATACGGACATAAGAAATTCGACAATCGAGATCACGCAACTCGATTCGATTCAAATGGGCAACACCGTTCAGTTCATACCGACTCATGTAGTGACAGGAACCGTGAGACTGCAAATTCCGACCAAAACCTACACTCCGGATGTCGGAGAATTTATTTACAGCGCGTTCAGTGTGGAGCATGTCGGTTTGGAAGGGTTGAAGGAAGTCATGTTTAGATTCAAAGTCAGCAAGCAATGGATAAGTGCGAATTCAATAGATGCAAAGACCGTTACGCTGCGCCGTAACGCCGAAAACAAATGGAGTATCCTGAAAACATACGTTGTAGACGAAGATGCGGACAACTATTATTATGTTGGCATATCACCGGGCCTTTCGACGTTTTCCATCGTAGCAACGTCGCCGCCGCTGCTATGCAGCATTTGCAGACCAGGCGACTGGTCAGCCTGCATCGACGGTGAGCAAACACGACTCGGCCAGGATTGCGGCTCGCACACAGGTTACACATGCCGACCGATTGTAGAAAGCCGACCTTGCGAAACGCCCGCAGTGCCGACACCGCCATCTCTGCCGCTCGACATAATAATCATTCCGATCGTAGGAATTGCAGTCGGCTCATACGTAGTATTCAGCAAAAAGAGCTGGTAAACCAGCTCTTCAATTAGATTGCAAACGAAACTAATAGGAGGTAGAAGAACGAGAACAAATTCGCCCTATTAGATTGAAATCAGGTGAACAAAAGTGCCGAAAGAACATTTTCTTCCTATTTTGCCGTTCGAACGCATCGCTAAGCGTGCAGGCGTAGCGCGCCTTTCACGTGAAGGCGCAGAAGAGCTGCGTGAAATCGTAGAAGAAATTGCAAACAGCATAGCCGAGCACGCGACTCGAGTAGCAATGCACGCCGGCCGCAAGACCGTGACTCGTGAAGACGTAGAATTCGTAACCGGAAAAATCATCCCGCAGACGCAAGCTCAGCCCAAACCGACCCAGCCGAAAAAAATCGCCCAGCAACAGAGCGGAAAATGACATTCAATTATTTATACAAGAGAAACATTGTTTCTCTTGCCAAAAGAATTTCTGATATAATACCATGAGATTACAGAAATTCTTTTTATACCCCGAATTACAATGATGTAGCATAACGAGCAGAAAGTGATTCCATGGTCGACATCGAAAAGAAGCCGATTGAAATAAAATCCCTGAAGTCCGGCGGATTCGTCATATTCGATAACGCGCCATGCACTGTCGTTGACGTAGCACTTTCTAAATCAGGCAAGCACGGCGCATCCAAGGCGCGCGTAACGGCCGTAGGCATGTTCGACAACATCAAACGCATCGTCGTCAAGCCGGGCGACTCACGCGTTGATGTCCCGATAATAGAAAAGCTATCTGCACAAATCATATCGAAACCTGCACCAGACCGCGTGCAGGTCATGGACTTGAAGGACTACAGCACATACGAAGTCGCCGTACCTGCGGACATGGAAATCAAGGAAGGCGACGAAGTTACTGTCTGGCGTTTCGGCCCTCACCTGATGATCAAGGGCAAGAAATAATCTGACTCGTCACAATCTTCGAAGAGTGAAACTCTTCGAGAGCTCAGAGATGCGAAGCATCTCTGCAGCCGAGCTATTCTTCGGCGGACAACATTTATATGCCCCATAAACCAAAGTATCTACAGGTTACATGCCAGCATCAAAAGCACAAACAAGCGACTTTGCACAGCGGCTTGCAACACTAGAGCACCACGTAAATGAGAACTTTTTCGAGATACAGCGCCGCCTAGATGAACTTCTGAAGTTCGAAGACCGCTCAAAAACAAACTTCTTAGACGTAGAGCGCAAGCTCGTAGAGTTCGAGCAGAAGCTGGCAAAACCGGCGGCTGTAGCTGAAGTTCCCGAAGCCGCGAGGCTGGAAGAAAAAATCAAGTCGCTCGAAGACATGCTGATGCTCCTCGAGCTAGAAGTTGTCAGAACCAAAGAGCATGTACCGACGGCGGGAGTCTCAGAATTCGACGTCACGCCGCAAGTTCCGACAGAATTTGAAGACCGTCTGAAGACGTTGGAAGAAAAGTTTGGAATGCTTGAGAAGCTAAAGCTGAAAGTTCCTGTTGAACTCGTTCAGCACGAGCCGCGACTGAAGACAATAGAAAATAATGTTCTCACTATTCAGCGTAGCATGCGCGAAGAAATCAGCCGTTTGGAAAATATGATAAGCGGTAGTGCAGTCACTGAACCATCAGCTGAACGTTTCGTAGAGAAAATGCGCGAAGAAATGAACGACCTGCGCCGAGACATCGAGCGCGCACAGCTGATTAAAAACGAAATCCTGGCAAAAGAACGCTCGTTCGCAACGCGCCCAGATTTAGAAACATTCGAAGCACGTATCCGCTCGGAAATTAGCAGCATTCATAATATATCGGATAGGGTGGCAGGCGCCGAAAAATCCGTAGAAACAAAGCTTGTCGACATCGAAGACCGGCTTCGTGAAGAAGCTGAGACCCATCGTCGCACTTTCGACAGCAAAATTGTTAATCTAGAAGAGCGCATCGCGAGGGTTGCCACCGAAACGGCAACAACGGAAGCTCGCAAAGACGTCGAAACTGCATTAGCATCTCACAAGCGCGAAATTAATAATCTGATTTCAGAATTGCAGAATGAAATCAATCGCATAAAACCTATCCTTACAGCTGAAAAGGTCGCAACCCTCATGAAAAGAATAGATACCATCGAGCGAGACCTCGAAAGCCACGCCACGGCCATAGTCACAAAAGAACTCGCATCGTTCTCAGAAGCAATAGACAAAAAATTCCCGGACCTCGTTTCAAAATCCGACTTTTCGCAATGGTCCCGCGCAGTTGCCCAGCGCATCCAGACTATCGAAGCGCCGGACATGAGCCCGCTTGCAGATCGCATCGACCATTTGGAATTACGCCTAAACGAACTCACAGCTCTAATCAGAGAGATAGCCGTCAGGATGCCGATTGTCGTAGAATAACGACGAACGTAGTGAGGAGCTATTTCTAATTTAACTGCTCTGCTCTATTCAAAAGCAGCTATTATTCATTTTTAACTCTTTCTGCTAAATTCAACCAATGAATCCCTATATCGAGCTATTACGGCCAAACGTATGCCTGCTCACAGTTCTAGGCATAGTCGTCGGTGCACTCGTAGCCGGAACCGCAAATTTGACTCCAATGTTCGCATACGCCATCCTAGCCGCATTTATTATCTGTGGCGCAGGTGATGCCATCAACGACTACTTCGACCGTAACATAGACAATATAAATGCGCCGCATCGACCGATCCCGTCAGGCCGTGTAACTGCGCAATCGACCCTCGCCTATTTTATTATGCTCTCGGTAGTCGGAATAACACTAGCATATCTGGTCAGCCCAACATTTCTGGCAATAGCCGCCTTCAACTGGCTCATCGCAGCAGTGTACCCGTGGAAAGCCAAGAAAATTCCAATCGTCAAAAACATCTTTGTCGCGTACCTAGCTGCATCCTCGTTCATAGCTGCAGGATTCATAACAGGCATCACGCTGCCGCTCACGCTGATATTCCTCGTAGCGACAGGCTTCATTGTAACGCTAGGCCGCGAAATCGTCAAAGACATCGAAGATATCAAAGGAGATTTGAAAGCAGGTGTCAGAACACTGCCAACGCTAATCGGTGAAAAGCCAGCGAAAGTAATGGCGTATATCCTGTTAGCAATCGCTTGCGTAGCACTTCTGCTTCCGCTCTACTTCCAGCTCTTCAGTTATTATTATCTCGCAGGTGCTATCCCGGCAATTGCAGTCTGTGCTTACAGTCTGCAGCTGAACGCGCACAACGCCCAGAAAATGCTCAAGGTTGCGATGTACCTTGCTATACTGGGATTCATGATAGGAGCTTTAGTGAAATAATATGCCTGGCAAAATAGAAACGCTGATAAAAAATCGTATGAGAAACGGTAAGCTTCACTTCTCGCTTATAGACCCCGATCCAACCAAGCTGTCACTCGAAGAAATAAAAAAGCGCGCCAAGCTTCTCGAGAAGTGGGGCAGCGACGTTATTCTTGTAGGCGGCTCGACAAACTTTACAAAGGAAACTGTCGACTCGACGATAAAAGCAATAAGATCCGTCTGCTCAGTACCAATAGTGATTTACCCTGGAAACGTTTCATCGATATCGGAGCACGCAGACGCAATATTGTTTATGTCGCTCCTGAATTCACGGAACCCCTACTGGATTTCTCAAGCCCAGGCAAAAGCGGCGCCTATACTCAGAAAAATCGGCCTAGAACCGATCTCGATGGCATACCTAGTCTGCGAACCCGGCATGATCGTTGGAAAAGTTGGCGAAGCGAACTTAATCAAAACGCCGCAAGAAGCCGTTGCGTATGCAACATCAGCAGAGCTAACAGGTTTTCATTTTGTATACTTGGAAGCAGGATCAGGTGCAACAACGCCCGTGCCGATTGAAACAATCCGAGCAGTCCGAGCCGCAATTAAAGTGCCGCTCATAGTCGGCGGCGGTTTACGAACAGCCGAAGCCGTGAGTGACCGCTTGGCAGCCGGAGCAGACATTATAGTCACAGGAACTGCAATCGAGAACGAGATAGAAAAGCTCGAACCGATAATCAAAACGATAAAGACGTTCAAGTAAAACAGTGAAATTATGTCAGGAATAAAGCACCTGGAATATCTCAGGCATTGTGATTCTTGTAAAATTGCCAAAAAAACGTCAAGCATTAGGAGGAGTAAAAGAAATTAGAAAGGCTTCGTATGGCGTAATTGTTATCGAATACAAGTGTGCATTAGGAAATGCGAATTGCGAAATACCTGATCTTTACGCCGGAACTCTAATCAATATAAAAGCAATATTTCACTCGTAAAACACGAACCTCTTACAAAGCTCCTTCACTTCTGCACGTATCTTTTCCTTGGCAATCTTGTCGTTTCTAAATTCAACCGCCTTGTTAATCAGCTCGCCTATCGTCTTCATCTCGCTTTCGCGCATACCGCGCGTCGTAATCGCCGGCGTGCCAAGGCGAATGCCAGACGGGTCCCGCGGCTTGCGCGGATCGAATGGAATCATGTTCTTGTTGACGCAAAGCCCGACTTCGTCGAGCAACGCTTCTGCTTCTTTGCCAGATATGTTTTTGTTCCGCATATCGATAAGAATCAGGTGATTATCAGTTCCTCCCGTGACCAGTCGGAACCCGTAAGAAAGCAACTCGTCCGCTAACACTTTAGCATTGCGCACAATCTGTTTCGAGTATTCCTTGAACTCGGGCTGCAGCGCTTCTTTGAACGCCACGGCTTTAGCGGCATTGACATGATTATGAGGTCCGCCCTGGAACGTCGGGAAGACCGCCTTGTCGATTTTCTCAGCCCATTCTTTCTTGCACATTATCATCGCACTGCGTGGTCCGCGCAGCGTCTTATGAGTAGTCGTAGTAACGACATCACAATAAGGAATAGGGCTCTGGTGAATGCCTGCGACAATCAAGCCGGCGATATGCGCGATATCAGCCATATGGTAAGCTCCGACTTCATCCGCGATTTCCTTGAACTGTTTAAAATCCAGTTCTCGCGGATATGCAGAATGACCGCTCAATATCATTTTCGGCTTCTCTCGAAGCGCAATCTTCCTGATTTCATTATAATCCAATAGTTCTGTCTTCTCGTCCACGCCGTATGGTATCGATTTGAACAGTTGCCCAGAAAAGCTGACCGAAGCACCATGGGTCAAATGCCCGCCGTGCGCCAGCGCCATACCCATGAACGGCTCTCCTAATTTGAGCAACGTGTAAAGTGCGGCCAAGTTTGCAGGGCTGCCCGAGTATGGTTGGACATTGACGTGCTCGCACCCGAACAGTTGCTTCGCGCGATCGATGGCAAGCTGCTCGGCAATATCGATTAGCGCATTGCCGCCATAGTACCGCTTGCCCGGCAAGCCTTCAGAATATTTGTTCGTCATCACAGATCCGAGCGCTTCGAGCACAGCCGGCGAAACAAAGTTCTCGCTGGGAATCAACTCAAGACCGTCCATCTGACGTCTCTTCTCGGCCTCGATCGCATACCAGATATCAGGGTCTGTTTCGCGCAGGGATTTCACATTCATATGATAATGAACCTCATTGCAATCTACAAAGGCGAGCTATTTTAACGGCTCTATTCCCACAGTCGTGACAGCGGCTGTCCAGACCACGCATGCCTCGCACCGTACGCTTGAAGCATGGGGCACGGCTCTTTCTCGCGGCAAACACCGCGATAAGCACAAGGCGGTCCAGCATACTTGAACATATTCGGTGCGACTGCTCGGACAAGTTCAAGCATCTTCTGCGCAAGTATGCGGAGTTCCCATTGGCAATGTGTACAAAGCCGCAACTCAAAGAAATTATACAGCGAACGTGCATTCATCGTAATTATAATCTTTGTTTCGCACGCATTCGGCAAAACAAATCGAGCATCCTCCTTTGGGGCACCAGCTGCAAACTCATCGTACGGAATGGATTGCACAAATTCCACGAATTTCTTCTCTAATTCAGGTTCGCCTTTGATGCTCGGCGGCATTATGAATGAAAAGTTTGATTTGTCCACGTAACGCTGACTTTGCTGTGAATACGAAGCGATGCGATGGCGGACAAGCTGGTGCGTCAGAGCACGCGAAATACCTTCGACGCCAAACGTGAAGTTCGCATGCTCTATCACTGACATGTGCCCGGAGCGTAAACAAGTATCAAGCGAGCGCTGAATCTCTTGCGGTGTAGCACCTCGCATTGCTTCTTCTATGTCGATATTTTTGTAGCACACTCGAGCCGCAATGCCGCATACCTTCTCAGGATCAGGCGTATGTGCAAGCAGCATGACTTTCATTTTAGTTTCTTTAGCACCCATCTCGTTCATTTCATCAACTTTTCCTTCACAGCTGCCCACATCAATGGAAGCGCGATAGTGGCATCAGCCTCAACGGTGACCATAGGAGCTTTCTCATTTATTTTTCCCCACGAAACGGCCTCGCGCGGCCGCGCGCCCGATAGCGAACCGTCCCACTCGACAGCCGTTGTAATATAAACCGTCCAATCCAGCCCGCCGCGGAACTGGTTCCACCAAATCACGTGATGTTTTGATATCCCGCCGCCGATAATCAGAGCGCCACTCTTCTTCGCTTCCCACGTTCTGTCGCTCAACAGCTGCTCGTCGCGCAGCGGGTTTATCTTGAAATTATGGTCCTGCGCAAATTGCCAAATCTGATAACCGACTGAACCGTCCGTCAAGCCAGGCACGACCATCGGAATCTTGTTCTTCCAGCACCAGTATATTATAGATTGTTCGGCGTTCTTTTCACCGGAAATAAACTTGCCCAATTCCCATATCAGCTCGTAACTTCCAAGTTCCGTCTTCCCTTCCTTCGCCAACCGTTCCAAAAATTCCATCATCTTCTTTTCAAGTATAATTCCATATGATTCATTCGGCACAAGCACGTTACCTAGGCGGTTGATGCCGCGATGATACAATTCCTTATCATCGAGCATCCAGTCTCCGTGGTAGTAATCTTTCCATATTCGTGCAAGGTCATGGTCAAGCGTACCGCACGTTGTTATCACAACGTTGAAAGCATTCGTCCGAACCATGTCGCAGATGATGCCTCGTGTACCCGTAGCGATAATGCAAGCTGGAAACGACAGAAATCTCAAGCCACTTTTATCGGCAACGCCTTCGGAAATTATATTTGTTGCGGTAGCAATCGACTTAGCTCCGAAGCCGCCGCTTTCTAGCATCTTTTTGATTAATTCAGAGGCATTCGTCGAGCCGCCAAGTGAAATATCCTTTACAGGTTCAAACCCATCCATCCTGATCCCTTTATCATCCCAGTTGCGCGCAAAGCTTTGCGCGCACTATTTTCATCCACGGTCTTCTCGCTGAGTACCGTATATCTATTTCTGACGTTCCTGGCATCGACAAGCGCCTTCACGACGATCTCATCATCTAATCCCAAACCCTTTGCATCGGTCGGAAGTTTGAGCTCTTGCATTACGCGCTTTACGGTTTTCCAGTAGCCGCCCTGCAGATACACGGAGACTATAGTTCCGAATGCGACCTGCTCTCCGTGCAGCGCTTTCGAACCTAGCGAATCAAGTGCGTGAGAAAAATTATGCTCGCTGCCCGAAGCAGGCCTAGAGCTTCCATATATATTCATGGCAAACCCAGAGCTTACGAGCGCCCACATCAGCATCTCAAGACCGTGATAATCCTTTTCCGCAATCTCGCGTGCATGTGCGACAACGGCATGCGCGGCCATAGCGGCAAGGCCGCCCATAACCTCGTGATATTTCTCTTCGCCTGCCTTGTCGGCTATTTTCCAATCCTCAACAGCCGATACGTTTGACAAACAGTCTCCCGCGCCTGCTGCAATGTAGCGATAAGGCGCATCGTGTAGGATGTCCAAATCTGCAATTATAGCTACAGGCTCGCTGGCGTCGACCGATATTCGTTTTCCGCTGTCTTCCAAGCTTGCCCGCGAAGATACTATGCCATCATGACTGGGTATAGTCGGAAATGAAATCCACGGCTTGTCGGCGAGAAAAGATGCATATTTGCACACATCTATCGTCCTGCCACCGCCGATTCCCAAGCAGAAGTCAAACGGCTTCAATTTCTCAGCAAGCGTACGTATGCTTTCGATGTCGCTGGAACCGGGATCGACAACGGTCACCGAGAATGCACCAGCTATCTCCTTTACGACCTTGCCGCCGACTACATCAAGTGCGGTCTTGTCGCAGAATATTACGCACTTTTTGCCAAGTTTCAGCTCACCGAGTAGTCCTTTGACCTCGGCGACAGCACCGCGTTTTATCAGGATTTTATGAGGCAGCGATATTCCGATGTCATGCGAATCTTTCATAACCTCAGAATTCACCAGAAATCTTTTAAACCAGTCCAACCAGCCAAAAGATTAAATTCCCGAGCAGTAGCGTCACAACCAGCGCCAGCGGAAACACAAGCCCGAACCGCACGCCCTCTTTTATTTCGACAACGCGAACGTGCTTGCGCCTCAAGCCATCGATTTGTTCCTGTGAAATGCCCGTCCACTGCTTCGAGCTTGCCAGCACATCGCCTACTTTGAGCTTAGAAATCGGTATACCTCTCCGAAACACGTTCTTTTCGATTGCGCGTGCATAGACATAGAAAAGAGTAATCCCAAAAACGGCTGCCCAAAGACATGCGGTAAGCGTGACATCGGCTTCGGCTTGCGCGAGCAAACCTATTGCGCCTATGCCGAAAACTAACCACACTAACAATCCTATCCAGATCTTCTTTCGCTTTATTTCGCCGACCATATAACTGAAAATCTTAGGATGCGCAAAACCGATACATATCGAATAAACGATAGAATAAACCAGCGCTACAATAAAGAAATTGAAAATATAATCAGTTAGAAACGCGATGTTGGGCATCAAGTAGAATATCCCGGCAAGAAGCGCAGCATCTCCACCGCCCCATTGTCCCGCTTTGTAAAGTCCCCAGCCGATGGCAAAAACGGCGGTGCCAAGCGCTGCAGAAATAATAAACGGTACCCAGTTTCCAGTTGTAAGACCACTGACATACCAGATAAAAAGTCCCAGTACCGCCATAAGTGCAGGCGCTTCGTCCGGGATATCACTAGTCTTCAAATCCCACAGACCGGCTGCAAATCCCAAAACAAGCGCAGCACCGAGCGCAACAAGTTCAAACATGTCAAATCTGCTCCGCGAAATCGATATAGTTAAAAGCTTTATTTAATAGGTTTCCAAAGTAGAAATAAGTGTGGTTCGATGATTCGACATCTTGCTATAGTCATGGATGGTAACCGCCGCCTTGCTCGCGAGCTGCTCAAGCGGCCATGGGAAGGACACAAACTCGGTTTAGAGAAAGCCCGCGACGTTCTGCAATGGTGCTGCGAACTTGGAATCAAACACGCGACAACATACGCACTGTCGCTGGAAAACATGACAAAACGACCAAAACGCGAGCTTGCCTACATCCTCAAGTATATCGGCATGGAGGCTGACAATATTCTTACAAATAAAGCGCACCCAGTCCACAAATTCAAAGTTAAGGTCAGATTTATCGGGCGGATTCATTTGCTGCCGTCATGGCTGCGCAAGAAGATGTCAGCCGTCGAAGCAGCCACAAAAAGCTACAAAAAGCACATCCTAAATATCGCCATTGCATACGGCGGCCAGCAAGAGATAACTGACGCAGTAAAAGAACTCATGCAAAAGGCGCTAAAGGGCGTACTATCCCCCGCGAATCTAAACGACAGCATAATCCGCGAGCATCTTTACACAAACGGCCAGCCGGCACCGGACCTGATAATCCGCACCGGCGGCGAACATCGTTTATCGAACTTCCTGCCCTATCAAGCTGCATATTCAGAACTCATTTTCCTCGACAAGCGCTGGCCTGAATTCACGCGCGACGACCTAGTCTCATGCATCGATGAGTTCGAGCAGCGCCAGCGCAGATTTGGAGCATAATATTTTAACGAGCTTGCGAAACAAGCTAGCAAGTTGTAGAATTGGGGTGTAAAATGCAAGCAGAAGTTTCTCAACTTCTGCTGCATAGCAAAACCAGAGATTTATGCTTATGCCGTTCAGACTATTCGCAGCGATGTCGATAACGTTGTTCCTGCTGTTCGGATTCTTGTTCGCAATCCTGGCGGCAGTCGGCTACTTTTTTGCAATATCGGGCTATGTCATCGTAGCATTGGCAATCATGTTGGTATTTTTCCAATGGCTCATCGGTCCAAAGATAATTTGGCTTACAGCAAATATGCGGCTGCTTGGAAAGGATGAATATCCGTGGCTTCGCCGCACAGTCGAAGATCTATGCAAAAAATACAAAGTGCCGATGCCAAAGCTCGCACTGTCAAGAGTCGGTGCACCAAACGCGTTCGTCTTCGGCCGAACGCCCAGCGGAGCGACGCTAGCAGTCACGCAAGGTCTTCTTGACTCGCTGACTCAAGAAGAAGCTAAGAGTGTAGTCGCACACGAAGTCGGCCATATCAAGCACAAGGACATGGTCGTGATGACTATTGTAAGCGCAATTCCGATCATCACATATTTCGTCGCCCGCTTCATGCTCTTCGCACCGCGTGATAGCGAAAAGAAGCAAGCCGGAGCTGCAATAGCAGTTGGCGCAATAGCGTTCATAATTTACTTTGTCACAAACTTGCTCGTGCTTTATCTCAGCAGATTGCGAGAATATTATTCTGACAATTTCAGCGGCTCCGCAACAAAGCCTCACAATCTCGCTTCCGCACTGGCGAAGATAACCTATGGGCTCGGTATGGCGCCCAAACAAGAAAAGACAGGTAGCGCCCGATATTTCTACATAGCCGATCCTATCGAAGCCACCGGCGAAATCGCTCGTTTTTCGTCGCACTATGCAGACATGCACATCAGTGAATCGGAAGTCAAAGAAGCGATTGAATGGGAAAAGAAAAACCCGCTTATGAAATTCATGGAAGTTTTTCGTACGCATCCATTGTGTTGGAAACGCATAGATCGCTTAATGAAACTAGAACGGGAACTCGGCAAATCTAAAATCGAGGCGACATAGGCATGAAGGTACTTCTGATATCCGGCAGCCCACGCAGGGGCAATTCCGAAGCTATAATCACCCGTCTTGCTGAGATTTTGAAGAAAATGAATGTCAAAACTGAGATAATCCTGTTGCGAGAAAAGAACATCCAGAGGTGCGGCGGCTGCGTCGAATATTGCAACAAGAACCTGAAGTGCTGGAAACAAGATGATATGCCATCCATACTTGACAAGATGCTCAAATCAGACGGTTACGTATTTGCAGCGCCGAATTATTTCAAGATGCCGCCCGGAATATTCAAAGACTTCATAGATCGCTGCAGCATATTGTACACCGCACAAGCTGACCTATCGAAAAAACGGGCAGCTGTTATAGCGGTAGGCACAGACACAATTCCTAATATAAATGCCTGCCGTAAGAACATCGAAGATTTCTGCAAGACGCTTGGAATTAAAGTCGCTGCTGCAAAGAGCTTCCGCTCGCACAGCGAGCTAAAAGGAAATTATGATGATATTTTTGAAAGCAAGCTGAACCCAAACATCAAGAAAGACCTCGAACAGATGGCTCAAAAGCTATGCAAAAGATGATTTTCATGCAAACCACCACAATCCTCGACCTTCTCGCAAAGACCAAGCGCGGCCCTCAAGTAATTCTGCCCAAAGATGCAGCCGCACTCGTCGGTCTCACCGGCGTCAGTTCGGATTGGCATTGCCTTGACGCCGGCAGCGGCAGCGGTTGGCTTGCCGCATTTATTGGAAATTTGATTCGACCGAACGGAAAATTGGTAAGTTACGAACGTGATGAACGTTGGTTCACTGTAGCAAAAGAAAACATCAAATTCTGCGGCCTTGACAAGATCGTGAAAGTCAAGAAAGGCGACATCAAAAACGCGCCAGAACTCAAGAAACAAAATTCACTCGACCTCGTAACATTAGACGCAAAAGAGCCTGAGCTCATCGTTTCACGAGCAATAAAAGCGCTCAAGCCCGGCGGCTTTCTTGCTGTTTATTCGCCTCACATCGAGCAGCAAATCGCTGTCATAAGTGCTATGCGTAAAATAACGAGCCCAAAGGGCGAGCTATTTGCCAACATTAAAGCCGTCGAAACAATCCAGCGCCCGTGGCACGTAGGACCCGGTCCTTTCACGCATCCCGAAATCTCCGGTATTCTCCATACAGGCTTCTGGACAGTTGCAAGAAAAGGCGTTAAATAACTTTCTCATCAGGATTCTGACATGGCAATGCTCGTCACGTATAGAATGAAAATGAACACAGGAAATGCAATCATAGATGTCGGTGTCTTCAAGGATCCGCCTCCCTCTGATGTTTTCAAATCCTTCGAAACCAAGATGAACAAGATTTATCCGAATTTCGATGTCATTCTGGCACATGATCTCGAAATATACAATCCGGAGGAAATAGCCGACAAGTGCAACGTTCTTGCAGGACTCTACTCGGTTAAAGATAAGGCTGCTGGAAAGACCCTATCTATGCCAAAACCAGAACTCGTTCTTCCAGCTTATGTTAAAAAACCGCGGCAGATTTCGAAAGAGTATATGAAAACTTTGCTCAGTTCTAAGAAAACGCTACCAACAGATTGGTTGATGTGGTATGACATACCAGTAGATCCAGAACTAGACAGCGTGTTATCAAAGGATTTGGTAGATGATATGAACAACTATGCACAATGCGATGGAATTCATTGCAAAAACTCCATGTAAAGATTAAATATCTCTCGTAACGCTTATTCTCCAAGGGCCTGTAGTCTAGCTTGGTCACAGCCCTTTCGCTGCGCGAAAGCGCTGGCGGAAAGGTTGACGAATAGGATCCGAGCTTCGGGAGCTCGTGACGGGAGTTCAAATCTCCCCGGGCCCACTTTTTGTTTTCGAAACTTCCTCTTTCAGGTTTTTCGCAATCTTTGCACCGACAATCTTTGCCAGTGTATCTTCAGACACACGCTTAATGTCCGCTATGCCTTTGATTTTATTCTGCCACAGCAGCCGCGCACGCACGCGCCCGATACCTTTCAGCTGAACGAGCTCTAGCAGCTCGGCGCGCACGCCGTGCTGAACGCGCAACACTAGCTTGTTCCAAGCATTTGCGACTGTTTTCTTATCCAGAACAAGTGCAAGTTCACGTCCAGCATAAAGCAGCCACTCGGCAGATAGCTTCTTGTTGTAAAGCTCGCCAGGCGGCATGCCAAACCGCTCAAGAATAGAATCTTCGTGAACTTCGTCCATCCATGCCTGAATGAGCAAAGCAGTCTTCAATTTCGCAAGAAACTCTTCGTAATCGACATCCCAGACTTCTGGAGCAACAATCGGCAAGCTAGAAACTACGTCTGCGTATTCATCGTATTCCGCCTTCCGCACTCGCAGCATCGGCTGAAGCTCCGCGCAACCGCAAATTGCCATAAGATTTTCAGTATCAGTCTGTGGCTTCAAGTTCTGTATCAGTGTCCATGCGGAAAGCGGATCGATATACAATTCGGCAATACGTTTGCCAAGCCGAGTGGCGCGTAAATTATTATCATCGGCGAGAGACCAAGCGGGTTTGAAATCGCCATATGACGAGCGTAGCGACGAGGCAAGAGCCGAGCTATTCCCTTTTTCAACAAACTCCCATTTCTCCAAATCGCGCAGAATCTTGTCAATCTTCTTTTCGATAAAGCCAAAGTCTTCGCACTGGAATCCGAAGAACGTTCGCTTGAAAAATTCCAGCAATTCGCTGCGCGATCGTGCAACTTCTGTAGCAACTAGCGCAAGCGTGTGCATGCGCAATACTGGTTCAACAGCAAGCTTCGATTCGATAGGCTCGGGTTCCGCCTTAATGTATCGGTCGACAAGCTCGTCCGCTTCGTCTTCAGAGCGGCCGAGTAGAATAGCTTCGCCTTCAGAGTCGTAAGTCGGGCGTCCGGCACGTCCCATCATCTGCTGGATTTCAAGAGCCGGTATGAATTCCATGCCGTAAGTGCTGTATCGTTTAGCATCGCGAATCAGCACGCGCCACGCTGGAAGATTAACGCCAAACGCAAGCGTCGGCGTGGCTGTAAGAATTTTGATTAAGCCCGCTTTGAACGCATCCTCAATCGCCGTTCGTTGTTTTGCAACAAGACCAGCATGATGAAATGCAACGCCATACTGTACACATCGTGCAAGCCGCACACATTGCTTAGTCGGATGAGGGAGAACATTTTCGATTTCCCGTGAAAGGCTTGCCAGCGCCTGTTTTTCGTCCTTATTGATAAATCGCGCAACCGTCTTGCACGCCTTCTCAGCGCTCGACTCTGCATATCGCCTTGTCGAAAGAAACATCAGCATCTGTTTGCCGCGATTTACTGTATCTTCGATAATGGCAGGCTCTGTATCGCTGCCACCTATATCATACCTCCGCGGCTTCGCCTTGCCTGCGGAGCTATTCGTTTTTCCGTCAAACTCGACGGCAAACTGTTTCTCATCTCCGTCCAAACCGTTCGGATAAATCACACCGCGATAAAGCGGGATCGGCCTCCAATCCGACCGCACAAGCTTTGCGCAGAGCCATTCGGCAATCTGCTCGGCATTGGAAATAGTCGCAGAAAGTGCAAGCATCTGCGCACTCGTCATCTGCCGCAGCCGTGTCAGCACGATTTCAAGCGTAGGCCCGCGGCCGGCATCGTTCATCAAATGAATCTCATCAGCAACAATCAGCGTCACAAACTTCAGCCAACTCGCCTGATGCCGTATAAGCGAATCCATTTTCTCGTTCGTTGTAATTATAACATCATATCGACCCAGCCATTCGTCGGCTGTATCGTGATCTCCGATAGAAAGCGCGACCTTCAAGCCCAAATCAGAATATTTCCGTTTGAACTCGGTATACTTTTCGCTAGCAAGCGCCTTGAGCGGCGACAAATAGACCGCTTTGCCACCGCTAGAAAAGTTGCGAAGCATAGCCAATTCGGCAATAAGCGTCTTGCCAGAAGCAGTAGGAGCGGCCACAACCAAGTTTTGCCCATCCAGCAATCCCGATTTCAGCGCATCGACTTGAGGTGGATTCAACTCAGAAATCCCAAGCTTCTCTAGAAAATTTTCTTGCAAAGGAATATCTTTCAATTTCATACAATCGCTTTACTGGGAAAGAATTTTAATCAGTACTTCCTTTCCGCTGCAAACTTTACAAGCGCGGCAACCGCATCGCGCGCTTCGCCAGGCTTGAAAAACTTCTCGACATCACGCCAAGCATCTCGTACAAGCGAGCTTGCGCGCTCGTGCGCATATTCGACTGCGCCGTATTTTTGAATAATCTCGATCGCTTCTCTGATAAGTTTCCTGTCATTCGTGTGCATATTCAGTATATCAACCAAACGCTTTCGGTCTGCCGCATTGGCTTTTCCGAGCGTGTAAATGACCATCAGCGTCCGCTTGCCTTCGCGTATGTCTTCGCCGACGTAGTCCTTAGTAAACTGTCCTTTGCCTTCCGCGGCAGTCAAATTCAGAATGTCATCTTGAATTTGGAACGCGATGCCCAAACTCTCGGCAAGCCTGCCGACTTTTTCGATCGTTTTATCGTCAGCGCCCGCAGCTACGGCGCCAAGCTTAGCAGCCATCCGTGCTAGAGTGCCGGTCTTGTACGCACACATCTGCAAGTACTCATCTTCAGAGATTTTGTCGGCATTAGCAAGCCCGCGATGCCAAGAAATATCCATGGCCTGTCCGAGCGCAAGGTTTGTCATTTCCTTCACGTAAACCTCATACGCCTTCTGCAGCCGTTCAGCAGGTAGCTTGGATTCAAGCAAAACCCGTAAAGGTATATAATATAGTGCATTTCCAGCGTTTACGGCGATATCTGTCCCAAAGAGCTTGTACGTGCATGGCTTCCCTCTGCGCAATTCGCTCGAGTCTTCAACGTCATCGGCCATGAGCGTTCCGTTGTGGACAAGCTCAGGTATTACGGCCCAGTCAACAAGCTTATCCGCATCTCCGCCAAGCGCCTCGCAAACGAACAAAAGCAGCGCCGGTCGCCAGCGTTTGCCGCCGCGGTCAAGCAAGTCCCAAACCGGTTCTGCAATCGCCCGGTTTGCTGCATCGACATTATACTTGAATCGTGCCTTCCCGAACGTCCGCTCAAGCGCAGCCGCATCGTATTTTCGCGGAAGCCATCGTTCGATTGCCCTATCTATAAGTTTCGACTTTTCGATGAGAAGCTTTTCGACATCGATTTCAGGCATGAATGATACCTCGAACGAAAAATTAATAAGGTCAGGATTAGAAATCGGCCTTTCGATTTTCTGCGCCAAATTCGGAAAAATGTCGATTTCTTTTCCTTCGCCCTTATTTGGACCGCGGTGAAAAGTTTATATGCTTGCACAATGACGGACTATGAAGGAGATAATCATGTCGGAAGCACCATATCGACGCGGATGGACGCACGGAACAGAACGCGGCCACGAGGGAACGATAAACTGTGGCTTCTGCGGCCGTCTTGTGCCACGCTGGAAGACGTTCCCGGTCTACCGCCGCTTTGGCATAAATGACCCGGTCATACGCGCGCAGATGGACCCACGTAGAATGTCGCTCGTCGAGCGCAAGCTTTATGCGTGTCCGTCATGCGCACGATTCCGTGGAATTGTTAAGCTTGGAAAATCACGCAAGACGCGTGCTATGCGCAATTTCTAGTATTTTAACGAGCCGCACCTCTACAGTTCGCGGCGAGCAATTTTCTGTACTAACTCAAAACCTTTATTATACCTCTTCGGCATACTTTTTCTGATAGCATGATGTTCGGCAAAAAAGCCGCTCCTAAGGAGCCAATAGAATCCAATACCGACAAGGATTCCGAACGGGTTAGTAAACTTACGGAGATACTCAAACGCAGGCAAAAACCTCAAGCACAGCGCAAAGAATACCCCAAATTCACTGTTTTACCGCAAAAAATCATACCATTGGAAGTCGGTGTAAAAGAAGCGGTATATCCGCTCCTGCGACCGTACGCTTACGCAAGCATAAAATACGACCCGAAGGAAGGTGCATTGATTTACAGTGTAATTGAACCGCAATTGTCGGACGAAGAGCGTAAATTCTTGGCTCGCATTAAAGAGGGCCTGATACAGATTCTCGATGTTTCGCTTAGCGCCATAAAAAATGAAGATGCGACACTAGAACTTCTGGAGAAGAAGATTCATTATCTAATCGCACAATTTAAAATCGCAGTCAGCGACGACCAGTACCTGCGTATGATGTATTACATCTACCGAGATTTCGTCGGCCTCAACGAACTCGAACCGCTATTGCGAGACCCGTACATCGAAGACATTTCTTGTGACGGCACAGCTGTTCCTATGTATGTAGTTCATCAGCGCTTTGGTCAGCTGAAGACAAATGTTTCCATACAACCAGTCGAATATCTCAAAGAATTCGTGGTCAAGCTATCCGAACGCTGTGACCGCTATGTTAGCTATGCAGAGCCGTTGCTCGACGGCTCGCTGCCCGACGGCACGCGCATACAAGCGAGCCTTGCAAGCGACGTCACGACACACGGACCGACGTTCTCAATCAGAAAATTCCGCGAAAAACCCTTTACACCGATCGACCAGTTCAACCTGAAAACCGCTGATATGGATATGCTTGCTTATCTCTGGTTCCTTATCGAGCATGGCGCAAACATTCTTGTCTGCGGCGCAACAGCCACGGGCAAAACCAGCTTCCTTAACTCGCTTGCGTTTTTCATGCCACCGACGGCAAAGGTCGTCTCAATCGAAGATACGCGAGAAATAAACATCTATCACGAAAACTGGCTGCCAGCAGTCGCGCGTGTAGGTTTTGTCGGCACACACGTCGGAGAAGTTACAATGTACGATCTTCTAAAAGAAGCCTTCAGGCAGAACCCGAATTATCTGATCGTCGGTGAGGTTCGCGGCGAAGAAGCAGCTGTAATGTTCCAGGCAATGGCATCAGGCATAACATCCATGTCGACTATGCACGCAGGCTCAATCGAAGATGCGCTCAAGCGATTGCAAACTCGTCCAATTTCACTGCCTCCGACATTGCTCGAGACGCTGGACGCAGTGATAATCATGTCTCATGCTGTGGAGAAAGGTGCGTCTGCCAGACGAGTCCGTAACATAATAGAGGTCGGGTCGGTAGACCCCGAAACTGCTCGAGTCAAATACACAACGGCGTACGAATGGAACCCTGTAAAAGATGTTTTCACGCACGACAAAGATTCCATCGCACTCCGTAGAATATCGGAAGAAAAAGGCATAGCGCTATCCGAAATCACAAAAGAGCTTGAACAGCGCAAACATGTACTGCAATGGCTCGCCGCCCAGCCGCTAGACTGGAAAGCCGTATCAGAGTATATCATACTCTATTACAGAGACCATGAGGCTGTTCTGAAGCTTATGGCCGAAACGAAAATCGCCGAGAAGAAAGCTAAGCCTGTTGGAACGAAGCAGAAGAAAGAATAAAATAGCTCGCCTACAGGCGAGCTATTGGTAAGATGATTGTGCGAAACGCAGCTATTGCGCCGAAGCGAAGCTTCGCGCAATCTGTGCGAATTGCAAAGCAATTCAGCACAATATTCGCCAAACACGTGGGAAACCTATGAAACCTCCTGAATTTTTTTCCGAGCTTGCGCGCAAGCGGTTTGCAAACATGTTCAAGTCGCTAAAGCGCCAGCTCGGCCAAGCTTCGCTCGGCATCCTGTTTGAAGCATATGTCGCCAGAATGCTTTTCTACACAGCGCTAGGCGGAATTGCGGTATTCATTTACTCCATCTTTATGCTCATGTTCCTCGGAACAGGCATATTCGCAAGCCTCATAATCTCGGTTTTCATAGCCGCAGCAGGAGCAGCAGCAATAATGGGGTTATTCTACCTTTATCCGTTCTACTTGATGTCTGCCAAACGGAAATCGATCGAAACAAACCTGCCGTTTGCAGCCAACCACATGGGCGCACTAGCAGCTTCGGGCGTTCCGCCGCACACGATGTTCAAACTCATCACTGATGCCACAGAATATGGTGAAATCGCAAACGAATCGCGCCGCATCGTTCGTAACATTGAAATCTTTGGAATGGACGTGACGACTGCGATGCGCCAAGTCGCAGCCCGCACGCCATCCGCGGAGTTCCGCCAATTCCTGTCAGGCATCGTCGCAACCATAACAACAGGCGGCGATCTTCGGTCGCATCTGCAAGTCGCCGCACGCGAAGCCATGTCTGACTACAAGCTAAAGCGCGAGCGTTACATGGCTAGCCTTTCGACATACGCAGACTTTTACGTAGGCGTCCTCATCGCCGCACCGCTGTTCTTCATATCAATACTCTCATTACTGGCGATCATAGGAGGCGAGATTGCCGGCATGCCGATGAACGTCCTGCTCAGCCTCGGCATATACGTAGTATTGCCACTGATGAACATAGCGTTCCTCATCTTTGTCCATATGACACAACCGTCGATGTGAGTTCATGAAAAAACGCAAAGAAAAATCGAACGAGAAACCAAACGAGACTAGTCCGACCACTGTAAAGCCTCCACGTGAAGAAAAACGTAGTTTCTTCTCCTCATGGGATTGGAAAACCGCCAGCGCAGTCGCAATCGGAATGGCGCTTATCATATTTTACATAAACATCAGTCTTTTCACAACAAAAACGCAGATATTTGCGGCACTCAACGGCATAGCAGTGGCTATAGCGCTTGGCATACCGGTATACGTCCGTTATCGCGAGTACAGCCGTGCGAAAGAGCTCGAACATATGTTCCCTGCATTCATGCGCGATATAACGGAGAATATCAATGTCGGAATGTCTCTGCCGAAAGCAATTCGAACATCAACTGAAAACGATTACGGTATTCTTTCAAAGTATGTCAAAGATATCGCTGCAAAAATCGATTGGGGGATCCCGTTTGAGAAAGTGTTGTCGGATTTTGCCGTAAAGACAAAATCCTCGGTCGTAGGCCGCGCGGTCAAAGGCATAATCGAAGCCCACCGCTCGGGCGGAACAATCAATACGGTGCTGCAAGCGATGACCGTTTCCGTCCGTGAGCTCGAACGCATAAAGAAAGAGCGTGCGACACGAGTTTATTCGCAGATGGTCACAGGCTATTTCATTTACTTCTTGTTCTTGGGCATAATGCTTGCAATGGCGAAGCTGCTCATACCGATACTCACGTTCCAGATTGTAGGAGGCGCTGGTACGGCAGATATAAGCCGTGTATTTACAGATACGTTCCGCTCGTTGGTTGTAATCCAAGGTATATTTGCCGGATTGGGCATCGGCAAGATGTCCGAAGGAACAATAACTGCAGGCTTCAAGCACGCTTTCGTGCTCACGGTCATCGGTTACACAACTTTCGTAATATTTTAGAAAAAGGTGCAGAAATGGAGATAAAAGTTATTCTATTGCTTGCAATACTTGCGATGTCGTCCGCCGCATTTGCACATTCCGTGACGATGAACTTTCGCTTCAACATCACGGATATCCACGACGTCAATCACACAAGCGCAACCTACGTGTCATCGGAGCGCGATAACACGCTAGCCGCCTTGGTATTCGCAGGCAGCCTGCTCACGCAAATCTCAGTTGACAAGACTATTTCTCCTTACTTGTTCCAGCTTACCCAGGACGAAAGCCAAAATCGATTCCTACTTGTGCTCACAAACGGAACGTGGCAAAAAATCGAAAACAAGCCTGCAGGCAAAGTTCCTGCCACAACATTCGGAGACCTTGCACTGCCAACTGTAATAGCAAAAGGGTTAGCGGTCCAACTTCAATTTGACACTCTTAATCTGTCCGGAATGCTTGGCCCAGGACAGATATTTATAAAATCGTTGGGCAAGGTCCGCCTGCCATCGATAGAATTGACGATCGTTGGTTAACATGCCAGAACTAATCAGCCATACAATCGCAATCGGACTCGCGATTGCAGTAGTGGTCAGCTTGGCGGCTGTGCTGAACGTAGTCCGTGAACAAAATCAGTCATTGCTTGCGCAAGCGATGGCCGAGAACATTTGCAGCCAGATAAAGCTCGCTGCAGAGCAACTACAGCCATCATCGCAATCATCGACCGTACAGCTTACATTGCCGAACAAAATCGGTGGTGAGCCTTATTCAGCCAGAGCAAGCGGTCATACAATAACAATAACATCTGCGAGTGCAAGCCATAGTTGCGTGGCAGGCACGCCCGTGCAGTTATCTGGCGCGGCGTACGGTGGCACCACCCAGCTGGTGCTATCTGAGAACACTATTATGATGTCGGGATAAACATGGCAGCCACATTTGTCGACTATGCAATCGCAATCGGTCTGTTGCTAGTAGCATTTACAGCAACGATCAGTTACGTGACCGGATTTTCCACATCAGCACAAACAAATATCAAGCTCGCAACATTGCAGTTGCAGGCACAATCGCTGCTAGGTTTGGCAGAACGCGAATACACATTCAACACGTCAATAAGCGGTCTTGGTCTTGCAACGCGCATAACAAACACGTCGTCACATCCGCCGACCGAATCATTTGTCATAAGCTCTGCAGCCTTGCAGCGTCTCGCAACAAAACAATACTCAACGATAAAAGAAGACTTCGATTTCCGCATTCGCATACGTGACATCAACGGTACAACAGTTTTCAGTTATGGCCAAACACCGCCACTTGCAAGCGTAGTAGCGCTTCAGAAGCCTGTACTATACGAATCTGGCATCGGAACATTTATGGTAGAAGTATGGTAGAATAACGAGCAGGCGCGGCCTGTGAGCTATACGTGATACAATGAAAGGCGTCATGCACACGATTGAAGTTGTCATCGCTCTGGCAATGATAGCTGTAGCTATCGTAGGGCTCTTCAAACCGCTGCAGCCTACTGACAACTCGGCACAACTCATCCAATCGGGATATGCAGCTCTGCAATACTTAGAAGACGTAGGCACGCTAAGGCCAGCCGCGGTAGCAAATGATACCGTGACAATCCGAAGCGCATTGCAACCGTTGCTGACAAATTTCGGGCTTGAAATCTGCAATCTGACTTGCGCAGGTGCGACACAACCAGGCGCAGCAGCACTCGATTATTTCATCTCAGACTCTGGAAGCTACACTCCTGTTCACATCAGACTCTATGTATGGTGAAAATAATGAAAGGCCAAATATTCATCGCTGGCGCGGCATTGTTCGTGGTACTGCTTGCACTAATCGCAACCAGTTTTGCGCCGATGCCTGCAATTCCGATGGCGATATCGATAGCACCGCAACTCGATAACCTTGCGCAAGAGTATCGCTATACGACAGGCCTTTCGAGCATCGACAAAACCGACCACCTTGATGAACTCTCAGTATATTTCCGTAACAACGTCCAGGGTTTCGATGCCGTTTACGCACTAATCACAGCAACTCCCGGTGCATACGACTTAATAATAGGAAACTTCTTGCGCAACCCTATAACCGTCAGCATTACGACAAATTCCAATCCATCAACCGCTTCAGGCGCAATAGCGGATAAAGAAAGCAAAAGCTGGAGCTTCACCGCTTCGGGCAACGTCCACCTCACAATCAATTATACAATCCAGAACGCAACATACACGCAATCATTGAACTTCACAGCCGACAAGAACCAAACAATTAGTTGGTTCGACATCGGCATCACAGCAGACAGAAACAGTATAAGACAATCTGGCGTATGGAACGTGACAGAATGAAAGGTATCAACGTCCTCATCTCGTGGGTCCTTGTAATCGTCCTAGTCATAGCGGGCATCGGCATCGTAATGCTTGCAACCGCACCAATGCTAGAGCAAGCTCAATCGGCGGCTTCGCTCAGCCAAGCAGAGCAAGTTCTGGCACAACTTAGCAGTACAATACAAACTGTCAGCCGCGAAGGCATCGGCTCCAGTCGGCTGATTCAAATCCCCAGTACACAAGGAACATGGCAACTCATACCGGAAGAAGACATGCTAGAATTCCGTATACCGACCAGTCCGCTCGAGCCGCTCGTGCGTCGCATTCGCGACAATATGATTTACATATCAGGTTTCGATGCAAACTGTTCGCTCGGCAATTACACGAGCACTCCGGCATGGATTCTTGAAAACAGCTACCTGAAAGTCTATCTGCAAAAAGTCAACGTAACAGTAAATACAGTAAATAATATCCTGGCACTCCGGTCTAAAGTCACGAACAAAACAATTGTGCCAACCGACAGCTCGATACAAATCGACGGCAACGCCGCAACGTCGAGTGGTACAGGGTTTAGTGAAATGATAACAGGCTCGCTGCCTCGTTGTAGAGCACACTTCTTCGTAAATGCGACAGCAGCAAGTTTGAGCTACGATATCTATTATACACTCTACTCAGGCGCAGATTTCTTAACAGTAGAAGTTAGAAACATATCATGATGTGCTTCCTGAAGCACATCATCGGAAGACTTCGATATCTCATCCTCACTCTTCAGAGCGAGGTTTTCGAAATCTTCCTTATAACAAAGCTGCAACGGCATCTGAGCAATTTGTATCATAACGAGCGAAGCGAGCTATTTGTAATCTGATGAGCGCAGCGAACTATTATTTGTTTTACACGTTCTGTCCGTACATCCTTCTCACGCAGTTCGAACAGTACGGCCTGCCGGCAATCGTCTGCAAGTGCTTTATGCACGCGTACTGGCCGCAGCTCGAGCATCTCGTTTGTAGCGTCGTAGTTTCGCCACAGACAACGCATACGTTCATTGTCGGCGCTGCAACCGCTTTGCGGCGTTTCAAAACAAACATAATACCGACTCCGGCAACAACTATAACGATAATCGCAATCACTATCTCAAGCAGCGGAGCCGCAGGTAATTGAGGCGCAGTCACCGCCGTGTTCTGAGTTTGGACTGCAAGATTTCGCGCACTCTCATAGTTTCCTGCGCTTAGCGCAGTTCGAGCCTGGGTAAGCAGCAGTTCAGCGCCAGTCACATTCTTGCCAGATGCTCTAGCAGATTCAATCGCGCTTTGCGCGTTAAGTATAGCCGAATTCGCGGATGCTGCATCGACGCATGCTTGCTCATCGCTGTATTGTTCGCACTTGTATCCTGTCGCTTCGCTGCATCGATATGATGTTCGGCTTTGCTTGGTATTAACGCATGATGCCCAATCACCGGCAGTCGGACAGTCCGGACAACAATCTTGTGTCACTGTCTGTGACTTGCACGTGTAGTTAGTTGCATCGCCGCATGTATAGCTGGTCACATTTTTGCGTCCTTTACCATCAGCGCCGGCAATGCAAGGCATCTCGACAGTTTCAGGACATGCCGGACATGCCGTTTTTCCGCCAGCTATGCCGAAATATGAAAAGCCCGGTGAAACCGCTTCGTAATATGTATAAGTCGTATCTTTCATAGCCCACGTTGTCGTCAGCTTCGTCCACGCGCTTCCGACCAAGCGATATAGCGCAATAGTTGTATCAGCTATCTGGTTGTTCGTGATCCAGCTGTTCTCGACCGCGAATTTTATCTTAAGCGATGTTATGTTCGCTTCCGATATGTTCAGACCGGTTACGGTAAAGTTGAAGTACTGGTACGCGTTTGTAAGTGGCGTGATGGCAGCCGGCAAAGTAATCTTACGGACAGTAATTGCGGCATTAGCTACGTAGATTTTAGGCGTAAGGTTGACTTGCATTATTTTAAGCGCAGTCATGTTTGAGTTAGACCAGAGTATAGCCGTATTAGCAGGCGAGTTTGCAGCATTCATATTTGCATAGTCGGCTCCTACGCTTGTCGTCACGCTAGCTCCACCACCGTCTCCTCCACCGCCGCCACTTGTGCAAGCGCTTCTGTTAAATGCACATGCGCTACAGCTCAACGTTCCGCCAGTGTATCCAAAATCCGTGCATTGCTTGTTGTTAAGGTTAGTCGCATCGCACTCCTCGCCTGCCTCAATAATTCCGTTGCCGCAAACAACCGGAGCGTTTATTGTCAAGCTAAACGTCGTGTTTCTCTGCGTGCCGCCAGCACTGCGCGCAGTGACGGTCAGAACATGCGTTCCTATTGGCGCATTCGCAGTCGTAACAATGTTCATTGTTGAGCTGAACGCCGGCGTGCCGCCCGTAGGCGAGAAATTGGCAGTAACATTTCCAGGCAAGCCGCTCACGCTCAAATTAACAATTTTAGAATATGCCTGTAGCGCCTGAACCGTTACGGTCGCATTCGTGCTGGCGCCCTTCGCAACCGAACGCGAGTCTGGCGAAACGCTGACGCCAAAGTCTTCAGGAGTTATGTTCAGTGAAAAGCTTGCCATGCGGGTTACAACCTGTCCGCTCTCAGCAACGCCAGTCGCAGTAATATTAAATGTGCTCACGCCTGTCGGCGCATTAGGGCCGACAGTTATGTTTGCCGTAGAAGTATACGACGGCGTTCCGGTGACAGGGCTGAATGAAACGCTGACGTTTGCCGACAAACCAGTGGCAGAAAGGTTGACAATTTTGTTCCAGCCGCCCAAGCTCGTTAAGTTTACGGTTGTCGTGTTCCATAGACCTTGTTGTATTGTCCTGCTCGAAGGCGAAATAGAAATATTAAAGTTCGGGCCAGCAACTACGTTCAGAACAGAATCGCCATCTATCGGAACGTAATCCGCCATGCCTTCCATCTTGTATGTTCCGGCAAACGTGTATGCACCGACAACTCCGACCGGGATGCTGATGTTATACCATACAAGCCTGTCCGGCCTGCCGAACGACAACCATCGAATAGCCCAATCCGTGTCTGTGGTCATAGGAGTGAAGTTTGTCGTATCACCGGACATGACACTCCAGTTTGGCAGCAGTGACCTGTTCGCGTCGTTCACAAAAAATGTAAAGTTCGAATCTCCGAATGTAAGGTTAAGATAGACCGTAATCGTCGTGCCGGACGCAGGCGACGCCGGCAGCGTACGCTTAACCGTCCCGGGCGCAGCATAAGCTGCGGATGCAAAGACTAAAGCCAACAGCATCAAAACCGCAAATAACGAATAACGATTATTCATTTCTCCACCTAGCAATACGACGCAAACCACCACAACGCCGTTGCAAATTCGATTCGCTGAATCGCGACAGGATCGGAAGGATTAGCCCAGTATGCAACAATAGTCGGCTCAAGCTCTGCATCGGTCAAGACACAGTCGGCATTGGCATCAAGCAGCACGCCTGTATGACTCGTAATCGGCTCTATAACACTGAAGCTCTGAGTCCAGACGTTTGTATCGGCCTGTCCTTTGCTGTCGACACATTTTATTCTCCATCCGACCGATGTGTTCAGCGACACAGATGCGTTTTGCCATGTAAAGTTCGCCAAAGCGCTCGTGCCTGAGAGTGTCATCGGAGAATCATAAGCCGTCTTATTCTCCCACGTTCCAGTTTCGTTCGTCTCAAGTATGGCTTGCGTCAGTCCGAAGTCATCCGTGCACCCAGCAGATAGGCCAATAGAACGGGTTTTCGTCGTTGCAGGCTTGCTTTCGCCAAAGCCTGTTAAGTTCGGCGGGTTGTCAGCAACCACATTATATGTCGCACTCACGCTGCTCCAGTACGTAGGAAGGTCGAAATTTGAAGCATTGAACGTTATTAGATACGTGCCAGGCGTAGCACTTGCCGGCGAAGTAATACTAATCGTCCAAGATGCGATTGTACCTGGATTCACAGGTGCGGCACCACCGCCCCCAGGTGCACCCCAGCCGACCGGCAAAAGCGTATTGATAGCAAAACCTGATGCCCCGCACGTCGGGCTATCAGCATTTGTGACATTGATAATGTATGTCAAAGCTGAACCTGCTGTACCTGATTGCTCAGCAGGCGTTACAACAACATACGGATTCGCGCGGACGCAGATGTTAAATGTCCTCGTATCCGTTTCGTTGCACTTTCCGCTCAAGTCGCAGACGCGTATGCGCCAACCGACTGTTCGCGGGCCAATGGTGCCATTCTGCCACGTGAAGTTTGCGAACTGCGGCTTCGTTGTGAATGTAAATGGCGAATCGTAAATTCCAGTTTGATTCTGCCATGTCCCTGTCTCGTTCGTCACAAGCGTCGCGTTCGTAAGCACGCCGTCATCGCTCCACTCTGCCCACAAATAGTTTTTGGAGCCTTGTGCGACCGTATCCGACGTCTGACCACGACCGGTCCAATTCGGTGCAGACGTATCTGTGAAGTTCACGCTTGTAACATAACTGACGCTGCTTGCACTATAATTATCGTCGCCCAGAAAGTATGCAACTATCGTATAGATGCCGGAATCCAGGTCAGGTGTCGTGTTTGTTGCATTCGCCTTTGGCTCTGCCTTCGCAATCACAGCTCCCGTCGCATCGCTGACGTTTATGCCGACGAGCTTGCCAGGCACGCTTATGTTCGCCTTGAACAGCTTGACACCGGCTGTCATGTAGTTTTTGTACCCTTCCACACAGCCTGTAGAATCGGGTTCGCATAATTGCAGGCGTGTTGTGATTGGCGCCTTTGTAACATTGTATGTCCATTCAGGCGTCTGGTTCCATTCGCCTTCCGTGTTGTTTGCCCACCAATGATACTGATAACTGCCAGCAGGCAGGTTCGTGAACGCCTTGCTTGCTGCACTGGTTGTGAAACTGGTAAGATTGCCGGCTCTTCCGGAATAATTCAAGCCGTTCCATTCGAGCACTATGTCTGATACCGCGCCCGACCATGTAATGTTGAAAGTGTAAGACTTGCCCGATGAATAATTCGTCGGCGAGCTCGGGCTCGTAGTGTTGCCCGCGAAGCTCATGCCAGGCGCGATAGTGTAGTATGCATCTGGTGTCGATCCCGAAATCCCCTCAGAATCTCTTGCAGACCATTTATAGCAGTATGTTCCGGTGCTGAGGTTGTACATGGTTGCGGTGAACATCTGCTTCGAAACTGGATTGGGGAACGATGTCGTATTCAGAAGCGTGCCAGCGCATGATACGTTATATAACCTGAACTTTACTTCTGCGAGCGACCTTCCAGGTGCTGCAGTCCAACTGATATTAAAGTTGTAAGTTTTGCCCTCAAGCCAGCTTGCAGGCGACGCCGGAATCGTGTAATTATCAGTCCAGTTCAACTCTGCCGCAGGCACCCCGAGCAGCGGCGCAACGCCCAGGTATACGATATAACTCGTAGAATTCACGACGCCAGCTGAACCATAGACAACCCAGCCCGTGAGGTTATAATTCACCGAACCCATCATCGCAAACGCATGCCCTGCCATCAGCGTAAGGTTATAATTCGCAGACCACGTTTGCAACGGCGTCACAAACGCCGGCTGCGGCGCAGGGATCAACGGTGCGATCACGGCCATCCATCGTACAATGTTTGGCGCAAACACGACCATAAGCAGAACAAAAAGAACAGAAAGCTCCCAGGCGATTTTCGGTAATCTAACTCGCGCCGCAGCGTGAGCTATCCGTCCGCTAGGCTTTCCGCCCGCTCTCGCCCGCATCTTTTTCGTCAATATAAATCACCGACTTATCTGAAGTTTACAACTATAATTTGCAGCATTCCGCTTTTACACAGTTAACGCTATTACCCTGACTGAGGTAGAACCCCTTCATGAAATAACCATTCGCGCAGCTGGCGTGGCCATCGCACGCTCCGGACGGAGTACCATACGTAGCAATATAACAATCTCCCCAATTATTGTTTGCAGCCTGTAAATCGCCTGTTACAGTTAAGCTGTCGTCTATCACAACCGATGCCTCGACGAGCGCTGCACTCGTGCACCTATATTTTGTGCGTGTAACCGTTCCTGTAGGAGTTGTGCCAAACGGGCAACCCGAACCCGGAGACAGCACTGTAATTGGATGGGTTCCGCCGTTGTCTTGGCATAAAACCCATGCCTCTTGTATCGTTTCAGCTATGGGGTCCCCGCTTAAACAGCTACCGCCCAGAGTAGTCTCATATATCTGTCCCGAAGGCGTCACGGTTGGATTTGAAATGCTGCCAGTAATCATTGCGCTGCCTTTCACATCCAACTTCGCGCTAGGCGTCGTCGTCCCTATCCCGACGTTGCCATCAGGATTTATGCGCATACCTTCTGTTATTACACCGCTTGTCGGTTTTATGCCAAACGAAAGTCCTCCAGCTTCCGAACCTGCCGTGGCGCCTGTTATAACTCCTGCAATCGAAGCAATATTTACATCGCTGGCACCGTTGTAGGTAGTGAAAGCCATAACTCCATAATTTTGACCTACACCCAAGCCTCGAATTGTTACGTGATTTCCCCCGCCATTCCTTCCTTTATTGAAATAAGCGTTGCCGCTAACATCCAACGCTCCTGACGGGTCAGTCGTCCCTATTCCCACATTGCCTCCTTCCAATATTATGTTTCTTCCTACTCCCCGCAACATTACGTTATTGCTGCTTGTTTGTGTTATATCGAAAATTCGGGTCTCGCCGCTGGAGAGTGGAGCTCCAGTATTGATAAAACTAGCTATTACATTAGCATCGGGGTTTGCATCTGTCACGGCATGACCACTGTTTACAATCAGGCTCCCGTTTACCTCCAACTTAGCACCCGGGCTCGCCGTCCCGATGCCGACGTTGCCCGACGTTGTGTAGACATTTTTATTTTTATCAATTATGAGAGCGGGGTCTGCTCCGATCGAAAATGACATGAAAGGGTTCGATCCAGCAACGTTGAACTCTAATATTCCACTAGCTTGGACCATTCCCTCTTGCAAAAAATGTAACATGCCGCCTCCTAAGTAAGTACCGGCACCGTTGAAGATATCTTGTAAAAGAAGCCCAGAATTGTTAACAACTATATGCACGCTTTGCAGCGGTTCTGTTAAGCCAACCTTTTCCAGTGGGCCAATCCCAATCTTCCCATTCATGCTCACCAGTCCTGGCAACGCTAAGGCATAAGGCGCAGGCGTCAGGCGCTGAAGCGGGCTCAGTTCCGAACCTGCTCCGGTACCGATGGTGATCTTAATCCAGTAATCTGTGCTGAAATCAAGCGACGACGGGCATGTAGAAAGGTCAAGCAGCGTTGTGAAAATGCCATCAGTAGCAGCTGCGATGTCATTTTTTGTAACAGTACAAATTGGCGACCCTGTGCCGCCTGAGTTATTGAAAATCTCGAACTTTACAGTCGTCCCGAATATGATCGACCCTTTTGTAAGCATTCCCTGGACCGCTATTTGCTTGGTGACGCCAGCCAGCGCCGGTGCTACAAAAATCGAACAAATGATCAGAAGGACCACTAGCTGTATTCGCCAACTCTCCCTCGAACTTTTTTCGCCGATATAAATCACCGCAAACCTAATCCTTTTTGCACCAAACAACATCCACATATGGCGGCAAGCTTGACGCTGAACCTGATAAGAACTCTGCTATGTCCACATTATGCTGGTGACTACCAATAGGGGCGCCTCCTACATTTTTTGCAGCATAGACGTATCCCAACATCCCACCCGAATTCGTGGCCGGAGGATCAACCGTGTGACTGTGTTCGGCTAAACCACCTGTTCCGCCATACGTATCTGCTCCGCGGGCAAACTTGCCGTCCAGCGCCGTAAAGCGTGTCCAATTAGACGGGCATGCCGCATCAAACATTGCAATCATCCCGGACGGTATTGCGCCCTCACCATAATATCTGCCTGTTATATTCACATTGCTATTTTCATCGATGATTACCGTTCGCCTTCCAATCGCGCACGTAATGTTTCTCTTAAACGAGCCGCTCGAATTGGTCTTCACATCCTGACATTCCATCTGTAAATCTACTGGACAAGTTGTAGAATACTCGGTAACTGTATCGCTATCGCACGTATCCGTATCGACAACTGCAGCACCAGTCCACTCAGAATGGGCGTCCTCGCCGAGATTTGCCAGTGATACGATCTTCACTGTTCCAATTACCTCCAGCTTCGCGCTCGGCTCCATAGTCCCTATGCCGACGTTGCCGTCGCGCGCAAAAGTAATAGCGGTAACAGGACTTTCCTCTTCTCCCAATGCTACGCTTTGAATCTGAAGCGGCGCGCCTAACGCAAGTGCACCTTGAAGGATTCTCCACGAACCTCCACTCCCGGCTATTGAAAGTGGCGCATTATTTATCCGAATATCACCGTTAACATCGAGCTTTGCTTGCGGTATCGTCGTCCCTATGCCGACGTTGCCAGTATTATTTTGAATAACGAAACGAGGTGCATCTGTATCCCATATAGCGAAGTCGGGAATTGTTTCATGAAGACCGAGCTCCCAATAAGCCCCAGCAGCGTTGCTAAGAATTGATAGTTGCTGTCCTGCTTCGTTTGAATATAGGGCGACAGTTCCCGGGCCGCCAACAGCCATGAAGCCCGCTCGGACAGGCGACCCAGAAAATATTTCCGCATTTTCACCATCGTATATCTGCAACTTAGATATCGGTTCCGCCATCCCAATCCCAATCTTCCCATCCTTGCTCACCAACCCCGGCAACGCTAAGGCATAAGGCGCAGGCGTCAGGCGCTGTAGTGGACCCAACTCCGAACCTGCTCCGGTACCGATGGTGATCTTAATCCAGTAATCTGTGCTGAAATCAAGCGTGGTGCAAGAACTGAGGTCAAGCAGCGTCGTGAAAATGCCATTGGTAGCAGCTGCGATGTCATTTTTTGTAACAGTACAAATTGGCGACCCTGTGCCGCCTGAATTATTGAAAATATCGAACTTTACAGTCGTCCCGAATATGATCGATCCTTTTGTAAGCATTCCCTGGACCGCTATTTGCTTGGTGACGCCAGCCAGCGCCGGTGCTATAGCTACGCCAGAAATAAGCAGAACTAGCGCTAGCAACAATACTGCCCGCATGTTGTTATAATAGCAATCTGGGTATATTAATTTAATCATAATACAATAATAACATGAACCACCGCGCTCATATCATAATTCTAGGCACAGTCCTTGTGGCAGTCATCGCGGCTTTTACTCTAGCATCCAGCTTCCAGCTCGTTACGGAACCCGGCGGCTATTTCCGCGTTGCCGCTCAGCAAGAACTGACAGGGACAAACTGTTATGACACAGACGGCGGCGCCAATGCATTCGTCCGCGGCGCGACGCGCTACCTAAATTGGTCATTCCTCGACGACTGTTCTGTCATAATTAGCGAATCTGGCAATTTGTCCATCCTCTACGAAGGCTATTGTGCCAGCCCGACGCAACCGACAATCGTCCAGTTCAACTGCACCGCAGGCTGCAAGGATGGCACGTGCATAAGGTAACTCACCCATGCAGCTTTCTAGAGCGAGCAATTCGTAAGATGATTCGCTCGTACCGATTTTTAGAGCGAACTATTTCCGCACCAAGCAATTTCTAACACATTTTAATAACAGCCAACAAATACTGTTATGCAAGCAGAAGTTTCGGGCTTCTGCTGCACAACAAGAAACAAGAGTTTCTTGTGTGCTGGCAAACGAAGTTTGCCATGCATAGCAAAACAGGTTTTGCTTATGGCGTTCAACATCTTCTCGCTTATGGCATTCGTCCTTGGCGTAGTCGTATTGCCGCTAATATTCAGCAAATTCATCTATCCCGACCTGCTGAAAAAGCGGCCTGCATTCGCCGCGATAGCGGCTGCATTCTTCGTGCTGATCGGATTCATCGCAGCGTTTTTCGTCTTCTCATCCAGTATGTCAATAGCAATGATAGCGTTTGGTTCGCTGCTGCTTTTACCGTTCATCATCAAAATCCTCGAGCCCAATACTGACTATGAGCCGCCGAAAGGCAAGCCGCTGCGGTTGTCGGGTATCTTCAAGACGCACAACCGCTTGATAGTTTTCTACGTCTTCCTTTTTTTCGGTATGGCCCTTGAATATACGCTGTTGTTTGCCGTACTGCCGCCAACGCTGAGTGACACCGCTTTTTCAAACCAGATGGCGCTCATCGGCCCGGCAGGCCAATTCGGCCTGCCGGACATGTTCGCATCCATTCTCGGCAATAACGTTATGATTCTGATAATCGCTTTCGCGCTCTCGGTCTTCTTTGGCGCGGGCTCTATTTTTGTGCTAAATTACAACGCCTCAATCGCAGGCGTGCTTTACGGCTCTACTTTCAGAACGTTGCTCTGGGGCACGCCGCCTGTAGCAGCGAATCTGCTATTCTTTTTGCCGCACACAATCCTCGAAATCCTTGCCTACCTGCTAGCCGCAGTAGGCGGCGGAATTTTGGTCCGCGGTCTTACAAGAGAAAACGTTCGCGATTCCGCCGTGTTTTTCGTCATCTCGCTTATGGTGCTCATACTGGCAGCCTGGGTCGAAGTGCAGGTGCCAGTATAGCCGCAGTGCAGAACGAAACAAATTATTTATATACCCCGAATCAAATGATAAGATAACGAGCTGCCTACAGGCAGCGAGCAATTCGTGATAAAAATGAAAGGCATATCACCGCTGATCGCATCTGTTATTCTCATAGCAGTCACACTAGCCATAGCAGGCATCCTCTCAACGTGGGCGTTCCAGTTCGTCGGACGGACGCAGACGGGCATTACGACGCGCACAGAATGCATCGGCGCATTGCAATTTACAGTACCGCCAACATACACTGGTGGCACCATGACACTTTCCTACATAAACACAAAGGCTACAATCTCGCTGGACAATCTGACCGCTATTTGGACCCTCGCAACCGGCCAAGTCAACCAAACCTCCCTAGGCTCGCTTGGCCCCTCACCTGCATCTGGTTTTAAGACCATAACAGGCCTCTCGAGCAAACCAATAAACCTCAAAATAAGTTCTACGAACTGCGAAGGCATGTTCTTGGCGGATACGGCGATAGTGTAACTATTCTAACGAGCAGCGAAGCTGCGAGCTATTTTTAATACCAGCCAAACGAATAGAATTTTATGAAAGGCTTCGAACCGCTCATTGCCACAGTTGTCCTTATCATAATAGCCGTAGCCGTTGCAGCCACGATAGCAAACTGGCAAGCGTGGTTCTTGCCAAGCTACAGTGAGCAACTCAGCAACACCAGTCTTTCGCAACTGCAATGCACACGTGCAGGCCTGATGCTGGATAACGTGACATACAATTGCAGCAATCTCTGCCTGCCAGGCGGGCCTACCGGTCCAAATCACACGCTCGTTGCAAAGATCCGCAACACAGGCGACATCTCGCTGCCGCTCTACAAGATCCTACTCGAAAATACTACAGGCGGTATCTTCGAGTTTAATCTGAATACAACGCTTGCTCTCGACCAGATCTATCAGTTCACAAACACGTCAAGCACGGAATGCCAATCTATAAACCACTCGATTTCCCGCATTTCCGTTGTGACCGCTTGCCCCAGCATGCCATCAATCTTCGACGGCAGTATTATCACGTGGATAAATTGTTGATTATTCTAACGAAGCTGCGAAGCGGCTGAGCTATCCGTTTCCACGTTGTTTTAATATCTTTCTCTAAGCATTATCTCTTGGAGGCTAGATTGGGTGGGTAGCGGTCACCTGTTGCCATCAATCCGCTATAGGTGGAATCGAAGCCTGAGGGCGGCATCGAGTGTGAGCGTGCCCCGTGATCAAAGCGTCGAAGCTCAGCCCTCTGGGATCGCTTTATAGCGAACCGAGTCAGGTCCGGAAGGAAGCAGCTCTAAACTATATCTGTTGATGCTCTGAGGAGTACTGAGTGGAGCAGCGACCGCGGTTAAGTGCGTTTGCGTTCTGTTGTCCACCAAGGGCGTGCCTCCGTTTTTATTTTAACTGCGCTGCCCAATTTCTACGCAGCTATTTGTAGTGAGAACCATGGAACTCAGAGAACTCCGCGACATCGTGATTTCAGCAGTCGCATTAGCATTCATCTTCGTATATCAAGGTGCCGACCAGATCACACTCTCCTTGACGCTATTGCCGGTTGGTCTACTGACAGTTTCAACAAGCTTCGTACTGCACGAACTCGGCCACCGCGCTCTAGCACGCAAATACAAATTCCACGCAGAATACAAAATGTGGCCTCAAGGTCTCATACTGGCACTTGTCCTTGCGCTTGCGACCAACGGCGCGTTCATCTTCGCTGCGCCAGGCGCAGTCATGATTATGCCTCGCGCAGACCTCTGGGGCAGAGTTCAGCATATGTCCAGAAAAGCCTACGGCATCATCTCAGCCGCAGGCCCCCTCATAAACATAGCATTATGCGCTGCATTTTTCGCAGCTGCTTTTGCACTAAATTCAGCCACGCTAATGTTCGGCGCATCCATCAACGCATGGCTCGCTCTGTTCAACTTGTTGCCGCTAGGCCCGCTCGATGGAACTAAGATTTTCGTCTGGAACAAGTTTGTTTGGCTTGGCATAATGGCATCAGCAGTTGCGCTGTTCGCAGCCATACAGATAATCTAGCAGGCTCATCGTTACGATAAGCTTATCTTTGCCAACGGCTAATTCTTCATCATGCCTGAAAAAGAATCCGAGACCGCGCTAGCCAAAGTCGTAGTAGGCCGCGATGCGGCAGACATGAAAAAATTCGGCACAAGCGGCACGATGTTTATCGGCAAACATTTAGTCGGCATAGGCGAAGAAGCGCATTTGACAACGCCCGTTTTGCTTGACGCGCTTCGACCGCACATAATAGTTCTCTGCGGCAAGCGTGGTGAAGGAAAATGCCTGCTACCAGAAACGCCCGTTCTTCTGGCAGACGGAACGGTGAAAGAAATCAGCCATATCTTCAAAGACGTTGCGCCAAATGCAGACTGGGAAAAATCCGAAGAGCTAATACCTTGTAACCAGTCGCTTCTAGTCCTGTCCTTGGACAACAAGCTTGACATATTTCCAAAGCAAGTCTCACACGTCTATCGCAAAAAAGTCAAAGAAAAGCTCCTCAAGGTCACCACAAAGCTCGGCAAAGAACTCATATGCACCAAAGAACATCCGCTCCTGACAATCGAGGACGAGCTTACATGGAGGATGGCATCAGAATTACGCAACGAAAGCGCAGAAGTCCGAGCAATCGGAACGCTCCAGACAACTCTTCAGTCAAGTGGCGGCCAGCTTCTCAAACAATACATAATGTCATGGGATGAAATCGCAAAAATCGAAGAAGTCGATTACGAAGGCTTCGTATACGACCTCACCGTACCGGACACGCACAATTTCGTTGCAGCCAGCACCGACGGTAAGTGTGGAATAATCTGTCATAACAGCTATTCAATGGGCGTGCTGACAGAAGAATTGCAAAAGCTGCCCGAAACAATCGGAAAAAACCTGTGCGCAGTAATGGTCGACACACAAGGTATATTCTGGACCATGAAATCGCCAAACGAAAAAGACCTTTCACTACTTGCAGAATGGAGCATGAAGCCGCAAGGTTTCACAACCTACGTTTATGTGCCAGAGGGCCAAGAAGCAATATTCGAAAAATCTGGCGTTACATTTGACGGAGTTTTTTCGGTCTCGGCAAGCGAACTGACAGCAGATGACTGGCTCGGCGTTTTTGACCTCGATCCAAATCAATCATTAGGAATACTTTTGCAGCGGACAATTAACAAATTAAAAGCAAGCGGAAAGGAATACTCGCTCGATGACATCGTAAAAGCATTCACAGCAATCGAAGGCTTCGAATCTGAAAAGCTCGCACTTGAAAACCGCTTCGAAGCAGCCAAAGGCTGGGGTATTTTCGGCGCAGCTAGAATGCCGACAATCCTCGAGCCGACCAAGCTCACAATCATCGACGTTTCCCTAACGCCGCAAAACGTACGAGCTCTGCTAATCGCTATGGTTAGTAGAAAAATTTTCTCAGAACGAACTGTAGCGCGCAGAAAAGAAGAACTTGCAGAAACTGAAGGCACGTCTATCAAACGAACGCCTATGTGCTGGCTCCTAATCGACGAAGCGCACAACTTCATCCCAGACGAGGGCAAGCCCGCATCAATGGAAATCCTGCTAAAAATAGTCCGCGAAGGCCGCCAGCCCGGAATAACGCTCGTGCTTGCCACGCAACGCCCGGAAAAATTGCATCCCGACGCACTCGCACAAACAGACATGCTCATAAGCCATAGATTAACAGCAAAGCCCGATATCGATGCACTAAAGAGAATAATGCAAACCTATCTTGTGTTCCCGATCGAGAAATACATGAACGAGCTTCCCAAGCTCAAAGGCGTCGCTATAATCCTGGACGACAATTCAGAGCGCTTATACAACATCAGAATGCGACCAAGACAAAGCTGGCATGCGGGAGCAAGCCCGGCGGCGATATGATTCTGCTGTTCTGCACAAATCAGACAAAAACAGTTTGATAAGGGCGTCCAGTTATGTCGGAAACAGTGGCCGTGAAAGCAACCCGAACACCAGGTTCTGGCACGTCACGAACATCCGAACTGTTGATCAACGCAAACCCGTCTCTTAAAATGTAATGATAAGCCCTAGGCGGTGCATACAGTTCTGGCTCATTTTCGACCCTTGTGTTATAATTGCGTGCAATGCAATCCGGGCATAGTTTCTTTTTTCTCGACGGGTCGTCGCCTTCCCTTTCATAAAAATCCAAGCCCCTGCGTGTTGCACGCAAATATACTTTTTCGTAACTATTGTAAAATACGTTCGAGCATTTCAGACTCTTGCACACGCTCAGATTGGGATTTTCCTTTGCCTGTTGTACGGCCCTAATTCTCTTCATCTGTTGCATGTCCCTTTGTGTAAACCTGGGTTTTAGGAAATTGATTTCTATCATAACGACTTGCACCACTAATACACAATCCCAACAACAACGCCCTTGATTTGCTCAAAGCGGACTTTCGCCGGGTCGGAAACTGCATTGTTATCGCCTTTCGTAATTGCGTACCATTCGCCGTCGTTGCCGATTGAAATAATCCTGTGAATAATCGTGTTACTGCCCAACTGGTAAGAAATAATGTCGCCCACATGCAATTCGTCAGCACTTTCCACTATGATTTCTATTGCAGTCGCCTCAGCGTCAAGAACAGGGTCCATTGAGTTCGTATCAGCAACATTTACAAGCCGAACATCTTTCAAATCACGGATGAGAACGCCATTCGCCATAATAGCAATATTTTCACTGTCAACGCGGTCAGCCGGGCTTACCATTTCAGGCCCTTGCGCCGGCACGCCGTTCGCAAGGCTAAAACCAGTGCTTGTCTGTCCAAGTGCTATCGCAGCGATCGCAAACAGCGATACCGCAACAAGCAGCAAACCTATGACCTTTAACATAACCACACCACTTATAGTTACTACTATTAGGTAACTATACAGTATATAAAGATTTCGGTGCCTAGGTTTTAGATGGAAAATATATTCGTACCTACGCCTGCTCCAAGGCTGTTTATTGGTCTTGATCTCGGGGAGTTCAGAGAAAGAACTCTGGTCGAAAAGGTTTACTGGGAAAAACGCATTCATGACGGATACGAAACCTACGCATCAACACTTCTGCCAAACGCTATAATGCTCGCCGAAACAAAAAGTGGAGAAGTTCTTAGCTATCGCGGAAAAGCTGGAAGATATGACATTAGCATCAAACCCGAAGATAAACCGATTTGGGTTAAACTCGACTTTGGCAAACCTGCTGTTTTTGAACTAGTTAATTTCGTACCGTATTTGGATAGTGTAATAGAAGGACCGAGTGGCGATAAAGAATTGATTATAAAATGCCCTATCTTGCTCAAAGATCTGAAATATGTTACAAGCGGCAAAAGATTGGAAAAAATATTCGAATGTTACAAAGAACTCCCTCAAGAAGATAAAATGCTTTCGCTTTCTGAATCCAGGTTAGCTAAACGATCGATATTGGCATTGAAGCACGCAAAGAGTATCGGAATAGACATCTTAGAATGTTAGCCTTTATTCAACCGTTTTCTGTAAATTACCCCAACCGCAAGTCCGACCGCCAACCCTGCAAAATGCGTCCCGTATGCGATATCGCTCGGTCCGGCAAACAAACCGATTGTATTATAGACTATGTAGATAACTGCCAAGAATATCAGCGGCGTTGTCGCAGCGCCCTGCCATGCCGTCATTTCCATAAATGGCTGTACAAATATCGCAGCGCCAATCAGCGCAAATATTCCGCCTGATGCGCCTAGTGAAAGCATATTCGACGGGTAAATGAAGGCCGAAGCTAACTCACCGACAAACGCTCCGACAAGAAATATCAACGCTGTTTTCTTTCTGCCAAGTTCGCGCTCGACCGCAAGCCCGAAAAACCACAGCACCACGAGGTTTGCTAAAATGTGCTCAAAATCCGCATGCGCGAATATAGCCGTCACGGCGGTCCAAGGCTTCGCTGCAACAGAAGCAGGAGAAAACGCAAGTTCGTCGATAATCTGCGGAAACGCAAGCTCAATCGCAAAAACTGCGATCAAAAGAGCAATCAACGCATACGTAAGTTTAATTCGCATATTTCTTCCACGCCTTTCTTTCAGCAAGTTTTTCATACTTGTAATCTTTAACGACCTTGCTCGCAACTTGGTCGCGTGTCACAACGTACGATGCAATCGTCGAATACAGCACGGTTCCGACAATCACGATGAACACGATTCCCAGCAGACTTTCAAATCCTGCAACGCCCTTTGCAGCTGCAATCAAAACCAAAACAATCGCACCAAGGTCTTTCGGCAACATGCTCTTCATAATCCACATCTCCTGGCGTGTTGCCGATTTTCTGACAAGCGCGAGCTCAACAGCCGGAATACGCACAACTATAAGCGCTGCCAAAATCAGAATGCCCCATATCCACGTGTCATTCAGAGTTCCGACTGCAATAGTTCCAAGCGTGACCAGGAAAAACGCCCTCAAAAATAGTGATATCTCTGAGTAGAATTTTTTCAAGAACGGACTCGCAGTGAATTCGCGCAGCCGCCCGACCTGCCTCGGTAGTTTCTTTGCGTTGCCAAGCAGCAATCCGTATACCATTGCACCGATGATACCGTTTCCGTTAAACCATTCCGTTACGGCATAAGCAAGAAACGCTAAACCGAGCGTCAAAATGTAGCCGTACGGCTTTCCTTTTGTCAAACTGGACGTGTATAATTTAACAACACCCAATACCAAACCGACAGCGATTCCGATTCCAAACCCATACGAAATAGTTTGTATCGGATCTGCAGAACCGGCAAGCGTGTATAAGCTAATGAATATCATGGCAAATATGAACGACAGCGTATCAGAGAGCACGTCTTCGACGTATAAGAAATTCTTCAATTCGTCCTTCATGCGTGCCTTTGTCAGAAGGCCGCTCACAGGAGTAAAGTTTACGCCGCCAAGGATAGCGCCCAAGAGTAATGATCGTACGATATCAAGCCCGAGGAATGCATGCGCCACAAGCCCGACAGCGACCATTGCAAAGCTGATGTTCAGCAAAGCAAGCAACGATGCCCGCGGCAGGCTACGAATAAAAACCGACAAATCCGCCCGCAGTCCGTATTCAAAAGACATGACCGCCAATGCGATTGCGGCAAGTATGGGTGCAAACACAAGCAAGCCGCTTGACGGCAGAGCGCCAAGCCATGCGACAACCAAACCGAAAAGTATGAGCCATATCGAGTCGGGTATGCGCGTCTTCTCGAACATTATGTTGCTGAAGTAACCAAGAACCGCCACGCTACCGATCACAGCTACAGCAAGAATCGCGTCGACCATGGCGAATAATCAGGTTCGGACAAATAAATGCTTTATGCTAATCGGCGTAGACGATATTCTTCGGAGAAATAACGACTTTCTTCTCGCCAGCCTCGACACGACCGAGTTCGTAAACCTCAGTTCCAGTCCGCTCGCAGATGGATTTGATTTTGCTAAAATAAGAAGCAGGCGCATAAATGCAGAACCCGATGCCCATGTTCCACGTCTTGTAAGCTTCTTCGTCAGTTACGTCGCCGTGCTTCTGTAGGAATTCAAAGATTGGCGGCGGTTCAGGGACATTTTCAATAATGTAAGTAAACGGTTGCTTTGCACGGGCAATTTTCTTCCACGCAGAACCGGTTATGTTCGACATGTAATGAATGTCGACACCTTCGTCAAGCATCTCCAAGATTTCTTTTACGTACAATTCAGTCGGAGTCAATAGTTCTTCTCCGACAGTCCAAGTGCCATCGAGTTTTGTGAAATAGCCCTCTGGCAGTTTTTCAACGATTTTCCGCGCAAGCGAGAGGCCATTTGAATGGATGCCGTCGCTCTCAATGCCATATATCACATCTCCTGGCCGTAGTCGCTCGCCGAGCACAGCCCTGGTTTTCGGTCTAACCAAACCAATAGCAGCGCCTGTAATGCTCACAGAATCTGGATGAATAATATCAGGCAGCGTCGGTGTCTCGCCGCACGGGATTGTCATCCCTGCAAGTTCGCACCCTTTATACAAGCCGTCAAGTAGCTGCCCGACCCGCTCAGCATCTTTGAACCAATCTGAACTGCCGCTGGCAACCTCGTCGGTAAGAGCAAACGGCGTAGCACCAACGCAAATCAAATCGTTAGCGTTCATCGCAATTAGGTCCCGACCAAAACCGGAATATAGTTTCATTCCCTGTGCGGCCGCAGCCTCGTTCAAGGCCATCTTGTCTGCAATCTTGTTTTTCGTCCCGACTCCGTCCGATTTGAATGCCAGCATAAAATCGTAATCTATGAAATCAAAAAGCACAGCCGGCTCGCCTATGCTCTCCGGCACAACGCGGATGCCAAGTTTCTCGATGAACTTGAACGTCGGCCCCAACTTTTCCATGACAGCCCGCTTAAAGGGATCGAGTTTACCGTAATCCACATAATCGGAATATTTCATAGCTCTCATTTCACCCAAAATAATCCGCCGCATTTCTGAAAATCTGCATGCCGTCGCCTTCCTCGGGCAAAGATATGCCAAATCGTTTAAAGCCAGATTTGCGCCTCGTCCAGCCATCCTGGTTATAAGGTTCGATAGCGCGCTCAGGATGCGGCATTAACATCAAAACCTGTTCAGAAGCAAGACCTGCGATATCGTGAAGCGAACCATTTGGATTAATAGGATATTTGCCATTCGCAGGCCTGCCGTCCTCATTGACATATTTCAGCGCTACCAGTTCATTATCATAAAGCTCTTGCAAAACTTCAGGCGTTGCATAGAAATTTCCTTCACCGTGACCCACCGGAATGTTGTGCAGAACGTCGATACCGACAAGCCAAGGCGATTTGTGGCTGATGACCTTCAGATGAATATTTCCGCGATCTTCGTATCGTGCTGACTTGTTATTCGTGTATGCAGTTTCTGGCTTGGCAAAATATTTGTCGAAAACGGGAATAAGGTTCAGCATCGTTCCGATCTGGTTTCCATTACATACGCCAAAAATCAGTTTGCCATCATCCAGATGCTTTGCAAACGCATCTTTCAGTGATTGGCCGTAGATTATCTTTTTGGCAAAGATATTTCCAGAAAACGTATCGTCCCCGAAAGAAAATCCGCCAGGCAGGCCTATGATCTGATATTGCTCCAGATTGTGTCCATTAAGAAGTTCATTGAGGTGTACACGCTCTGCATCGGCACCAGTTTTGTTGAACGCATATTCTAGTTCACGGTCGCAATTAATTCCGTATCCGACTATAACTGCTGCTTTTGGTTTCATACTACTCCCTGATACATCTTATGCTTGAACGTGGATTGCCAGCTCTCCTTTAGTTTTTGGCCGTCTTCTTTCAGAATCCTGTTTCCAGCCGTTCCGATGATTTCAACGTATTTGCCAGCCACGTTGCCAATTTGCTTTGCATATTGCCCCATGGTCCCTTCAAAAGCCTCGATATTTTCTGGCGCAACTGACACAAGGAAACGTGAAGCAGATTCCGAGTACAGCAGCTTCGTATCGAGTTTATCGTCATACGCCATGTCCGTTGGCACATCTTTCATGTCGATGTATGCCCCGAGTCCTCCTGCAAACGAAGCAGACGCAAGCGCAACAGCAAGACCGCCCTTAGAGCAAACTTTCGCGGATTCGACGTATTCGTTCCGAATCGCCTTGTGCAGCGCACGGTAAACTTTCATCGAATTGTCAAGGTCGACTTTCGGAACATTAAGCCCGATTTCACCGAGTGACTGATAGAATTCGGAAGCGCCTAGTTCGTCTTTCGTCGGCAGACCTACAAGGTAAATAGCGTCTCCTTTTATTTTGAAATCAGCGGTAACGCATTTGCTCACATCTGCTACGGGAGCAATAGTTGCAAATTGTATTGTAGGCAAGCCGTAAATGCGATGTTCCTTCTTATTATCATCTTTAATTTTGCCCTGTATTTTCATGCTGTCTTTGCCAGAGACCGTCGCCACGCCAGTTTTAGTTGCAAAATCATACTGCGCCTTTGCCGCTCGCACAAGCTGCGCCATTTTGTATTCTGATTCATCGCTTTCGTCTGGCAGGACACCGGGCCAACAATAATTGCCGTTGTTGACCGCGCGATCTGGGTCGCCGCCTACGGCAACGACTTTCATCAAGCCTTCGTTAGCAGCTATCATCGTCATATCATAAGTGTCGACCTTGCTATAGTGCGGATTCAAGCCGATGCCGCACGCGATTCCGCTCGGCAATCCGTATTCGATCTTCTGGACGAAAGCATCGCTCGGAACGTCGCTCTTTTCGCCGATAAACGCCGGAATAACAGTTTTACCCTGAACGCGCGTATCGTACTCGCGCTGCAAGAATTCCTTGCTTGCGATGTTCTCGCGCATCAGCACCTTGTGCAAAAGTCCCGCATAATCATCAACAGCAAGTTTCTCTGGCGAAGGTTCTTTCAAACCGCGCTCTTCCGGCGTCTGCCAAATTGCATTAAGTTGCTTTTGCGGCACGCCTTCGTGTAAGAATTTCATATCAAGATACGCAACCGTCTCTCCCTTGTAACGTGCGTGGAAATATCCGGAATCTGTGAACTGCCCTATATCACGCCATTCGACGTTCCACTTTTCGGCCAGTTGAACAAAACGCTCTTTTTTCTCAGAGCTAATAGCCATGAACATGCGTTCCTGTGATTCCGACTCAAGAATCTCCCAGGGCGCCAAGCCCTCGTACTTGAACAGGTCTTTGTCAAGGTCTATGGCTATGCCGTTGCTGTATTCTGCCATCTCACCTGCTGCTGAACCGGTGCCACCAGCACCGCTGTCCTGTGCGAAATTGATAAGCCCTTCTTTCAGGGCGTCGAGCATAAACTCCTGAACGTTCTTTTGCGTATACGGGTCGCCGATCTGCACATGGCCAGCAGGCGTACCTTCGTGATATTCTTGTGAAGACGCAGTCGCACCGTGAATGCCGTCTTTCCCGACGCGACCGCCGACAACGATGCAGCGGTCGCCGGGATTTACCCATTTCTCATAACCGGGCTTTCCGGCAACGTCTTTTGGAACCGCACCTGCAGCCCCTACATAAACCAAACATTTTCCTAAAAATCCGTCGTCGAAGAACGTTCCGCCGATTGCCGTCGGCACGCCGTGTTTATTGCCGCCGTCACGGACACCGTGATGTATACCTTCGAGAAGCTGGTCCGGATGGAGCGGCGGTCTAAGGTCGCCATCATAAAACGGCGAACCAGTGCAATAATCCCACACGCCAAATATTAGCTGCGAGCCGCGTCCTGTGCCCAACGGATCACGGTAAACGCCGACAATACCCGTGATCGCACCGCCGTACGGCTCCATGAACGATGGGCTGTTGTGCGTCTCGCACTTGAAGCAAACGTAGTATTGGGAATTCGGGTCGAAATCAACGACGCCTGAATTATCCCACAATACGGATTTTATGAGTTCAGGCTTTTGCTTCTGTAGCGCAAGCGTCGCATCTTTGATGAACTTGCTGAATATACCTTTCTCATACTTCTCCTCGTGCTCGCCTTCACGGTACGTCACGTTAGCATTGAAAATTTTGTGTTTGCAATGTTCGGACCACGTCTGGCCGAACAATTCGAGTTCAACGTCCGTTGCCTTTTCAGAAAGCCCTACTTTCTTGCGAACTTCGACAATCTTCGGATCGCTGTAGTGTGCCTTGATTGCTTTCATTTCGTCCGCGTTAAGCGCAAGCACACGCTCCTCGCTTATCTTCAACAGTTTATCGTCATCGAGATTGAGGTTGTAATGTCTCACAGGCTCCGGTGACGGAACCCTGACCGTCGGCACGTACGGCTCGATGCCTTTTTTGAAATCTTCGGACGACAGGATTTTGAAATTCTGGACTGTGTCATTGTAGAACAAATTGGCGATTTTCTTCAGCTGCACATCCGTTAAAGGCGACTTGCTCTTGATAAGCCGCTGGTACTGAACGGCTATCTTCTTGTCGAACGGGAACTTTCGTCCAAGAATATCTTCTGCCAAGATTTTAGCCGAACGTCCTTCGGGGTCCATGACACCGGGCTTGTAGCCGACTTCAACTACATAAACGTTCTCAGATTCTTTGGCTGGCTCGGCTGCTGCATTAACAGTGTTAACAAGCGGATGCATCAGTTCTTTGCTGAATCTTTGCACCTCAGTTTCGGAGAGGCCGAGGTCTGCCGTATAGATTTTATTGAACTTGACATCAACGTCCAGACCAAGAGAATTCTCTATGCGCTGCGCATCGATGTGACCCTGTGCGTCAAAAAGCTCCGGCTTCACTCCGACTTCGATTCGATGCGGCATCAATCCAACCTCACTCCACGCGCGATTTCGCGGTGCCCTATATCCTTCCTGAAGAACATACCATCGAATTTTATGCGGTCAACGGCCTCGTATGCTTTCTCAATCGCATCGCCTATCGTCTTGCCATATGCGGTTATTCCAAGAACACGACCGCCATTCGTATAGAATTTCCCGTTCTCGGACTTCGTTCCGGCATGATACACGATAACATCGTCGAGCTTCGCGGCGTCGTCGAGTCCAATTATTTCCTTACCTTTCACATACGACCCTGGATATCCGCCAGAAACCGCAACGACGCACACGGCATGACCATCCTTCCATTTGAGGTCGCCGGGCTTCAGACTACCGTCAAGAACGCCATTCAAAACGTGATATAAATCCGACTCTAGTAGCGTCAGAACGGGCTGTGTCTCCGGATCGCCGAATCTGACATTGTATTCCAGAACAAACGGTTCGCCATCAACGACCATAATGCCTGGATAAATTACGCCTCTGTAAGATTGAGACTTGTCTTTCAGCCCGTTGACTGTTCGCTGAATAATTTTCTCGTAGATTTTCTGGCTCAGCTCCGGTGTCACCAGCGACGTCGGAGCATACGCGCCCATCCCGCCTGTGTTTCGTCCGTTATCACCGTCTTCGAGCCGCTTATGGTCCTGAGACGGCAAAAGCGGGATAGCGAGGCCGTTGTGTGTATTGATCAGCGCCATCGCACTGACCTCCTCACCTGTGAGGTAATCTTCGATGACAATCTTATCGCCAGCTTCGCCGAATTCTTTCTTTACCATTATCCGCTCTACAGCTTGTCGAGCTTTTTCTTTTGTCGAACCGTCAAGAGCGCCCTTGCCAAGCGCTAGGCCGGATGCTTTTACAAAAACCGGGTGGCTTATAGAATCAATATATTCGAAGGCCGCATCGGCATTGTGGAAGATTTTATATTTGGCCGTCGGTACGCCGTGCTCTTCCATAAAGCTTTTGGCGTCTGCTTTGCTCGATTCAAGTCTTGCTGCCCAATACTTGGGGCCGAAAATGTTCATACAAGGAGCTAAAAGGTCCACGATGCCGTTTGCCAGCGAATCTTCCGGACCGACGACAGTCAGCGCAACCTTATTGCTTTTTGCAAAATCGAACATGTCTACATTCGTCTTCAAGCCGCTGACGTTCTCGCACTTCTCCGTTACAGCCGTCCCGCCGTTGCCAGGTGCGCAATAGACTTTTTCGACATCGTGAGATTCGGCAATCTTGCGCGCAATCGCGTGCTCCCTGCCGCCAGAACCAATGACCAGAACTTTGTCCATGTCACAAAATAGAAACGAACTTATTTATTCCCAGCGCATTTTTCGCAATCGCTCGCGCTTTAATTTCTATGCACGAGCGAACAAATTTCAGAAACTAGACTGGCTTAACTGTTTGGCGCCCCAAGGGTCGCGGTATACTCCCACAACACCTGTCACAAGCTTCGGTTGAAGTTTCTGTAAATATTTTTCCAATTCTTTTAGATCGCGTTGAATCGAGTTCTCAAGTCGTTTATATTCCGGAGTTTCGGAATCTTTCAGAGCTTCCATATTGTGCAACGCTCTAACATTAGAGATAATTCTAAAAGATATCGTCTCATCAGGCGAAGGTCGTCCAGGACAGTGGTAATGAAATTCTAGCTCAGAAGGATTGATGCCATGTTGCTCATAGTACGTCTTAGCTTCTTTGTCAAGCTCTGGAGGCAGAACGTCATACGCCTTCAATTTCTTTACCAATTTTGAATCCATTATTGAGTAGCAAATGGAAAACTACATAAATAGAAGACGGGGCAGCCGGTGCATTTGACTGCACCAACGAAAGAAGGCCGTAAGCGATTAGCGATTGCTCGCCGTTCGGGACGACCTTTTTCTGTCAGCACGGCCATTCACAGCCGACTGCCCGTTTTCTGTGGGGTGTGGTTACGTATGATTATCCACATCGCTTCGCGATGTGGACTATTCGTATTGTTTACGTCAGCATCTCGATGCCAAGGTCTCGTGAGACCCTGCTCTTTGGCGCAGTTGCCGTCGCGCTACTTCCGAGTATAAACGGAGATTTCACTCCGGTTATAATCGAGATAACCTGAAGCTTGCCCTCCCATTCCGGTAGGATGCGAGCTCCCCAGATGACTTGTGCGCCTGGATCAAGTTGTGACTGTACGACCTCGCCGATCTTGCTGACTTCCTGCAGCGTGAGATCGTTGCCGCCGATGATCTGGATCAATGCGCCAGCCGCACCGTTGTAATCTACATCGATAAGCGGGTGGTTTAGCGCGCGACCGATTGCCTCTAGTGCGCGCGTGTCGCGGTCGTCTGCGTCTGACGTACCAACGCTAATCGCGGCAACTCCGCCTTCGCGCATTACCGCTTTGACGTCAGCGTAATCGAGGTTGACAAGCGAAGGCTCGGTTATGGTTTCCGTAATGCCCTTAATCATCGTTGCGACAAGACTGTCAGCAACGCCGAACGCAGCTTTCAGCGGCATATCGCCCGCCAGTTTAAGCAACCGCTGGTTCTCGATGCAAATGACTGTGTCGCAGACTTTGCGCAGAGCCTCAAGACCGCCTTCTGCCTTCCCGATGCGTGCACCTTCTAGTTTGAACGGCAATGTTACAGCAGCGATGGTAATCGCGCCTGCTTCTTTTGCCATGCGTGCAACCTCCGGTAACGCGCCAGTTCCTGTTCCGCCGCCAAGACCGCATGTTAGAAATACTAGATCCGTTCCTGCAAGAACGCCTTTTAGCTCCTGCTTGTTCTCGAGCGCCGCTTGCTTTCCAATCTCAGGATAACCGCCGGCACCCAAACCCTTTGTAAGGCTCTTTCCAATCAGAATGCGCTTGTCAGCTTTTGTGACCTGCAAGTGCTTAGCGTCTGTATTGATGGCAATCGTCATCGCGCCTTTTATTCCCATCTCTGTCATGCGCGTAATCGTGTTCGATCCGGCGCCTCCAGCACCAACGACAAGAATCCGAGCCTTATGGGACTCGAAGTCCTGCACGTTATCGAAATATAATTTGTTGCCTTCTTGGGCCGCTACCGTGTTCAGCACATCTACCATCACAATCTCCTCCAAATCCTATATTTTCGAATATACAGGTCTCGCAATCGAAAAGCACTTTTAAGCTATCCCGATTGATACCTTTAGCTAACTCAGAACTAGCTACTATCCGTTTTGCCCAAACGGACTTCTCAAATGCTTGCCCAAGCATTTGATTTTTCATATTTGCTATGAGTAGTTTGCCCAACAACCCACAACAACTAAAACTAACCCACTCGGCCGACTTTTAAGCATTTCTATACTTGGTCAGAAGCTAATTTTTGCAAGAAATCGTGTATTTTTAGTTCAATCGTGCGAATCGCTTCCGCGCATTGTGATTATTCCGAGCTTTTTTGCAAGCGCGGCGTAATGTTTATTCTGCCGGCCGTTATGATGGCGGCTGTTTGACTCAATCCCATCCATCCCAAACTTTGCATATCGCCTGATTTTCGCATCGGGAACAAGTGCGACTGGTGTAATCGCGTCACCAAACCCAGGGTGAGCAAGCACAACCATTCCGCCGGCTCGTTTGACAATGGCGATTGTCTCGCGCACGTTCATCCCTCTCAAAAGGATATCTGCAATAGGCTGCAGCATATCCCACCTGTCTCGAATTTCTCTTCCCAGATACTTCTCCAAACGCTTGACGTTGCTCTGCTTCCGCATCAGCGCATTGCAGATGTGCGCAACCCCTAGAGTACCTTTTGTTAACTTTCTTACATCGAAAAATCTGATGTCAAATCCAAGTTTATGCAGCCGCAAAATGCATTTTCTCGTGTATTCCTCCCTGTATCTGGCGAGCCGCCTGCACGCTGCTCGCAGCGCTGCATTTTTTGTATCAACTCCTAAGCCAAGCACGTGGATGCTCATTTCTCTGCCGCCAAAAGTGTCGTTAACCGTGATCTCAATCCCCGGCACAACGCCCACTCCGAGCCTGCGACCTGCGCGCATAGCTTCTGCAACACCGTCCGTGCAATCATGGTCGCAAATTGCAATCTCTCGCAGACCAGCTCGTTTCGCCCGCGCCACAACTTCGCTCGGTGAAGAACGACCGTCAGAGTATGTCGTATGTACGTGCCAATCCGACCGCGGCGGCTGTACAAGGCGAACTCCTGCAGTTCGCCTGTACCGGAGGAGTGATGCTCCTCCTTGTATCATAATCGGCGCTGCCCTATGCCCGCCGACTATTTTCGCTGCAGTTCTCAAATCCTCAACAAAGATTTTCCTGAATTTCCGGTTCCTAATCGCAACTGCTGGATGATACGTCGGAATAAACACAATTTTGTCGCGCTTCAAAGCGCCGTGCTCGATTTTTTTCGCGCCCAGCAGCGCAAATCCTGCCGTGCGGCCAAGCAAAACGACAACGCGCGGCTTCACGCGCGCTATTTCTCGTTTCAGAATAGGCAAACAAGCAGAAATCTCGTCAGGCGTTGGAGCCCTGTCCGTTGTTTTCCCGCTCACAATTTGCGTCGACCTGAATTTCACAACATTTGTAATATAACACGCTGTGCGCGCTATTTTCACTTCGGATAGCGTCTTGTTCAGAAACCTGCCAGCCCGCCCGACAAACGGTCGCTTTTGCTCAACTTCTTGGCGGCCTGGTGCTTCGCCGATGAGCATCAATTTAGCATTCTTCGGCCCTTCGCCGCGGACTTGGATTTTGCAGGGCATAATTTTTATTGAGCAGCATTTCGCTTAAAGCTCGCTCAGTCGCACACGCAAATAAATAGATGAAATTTCGTTTCGGAAGGGCTTTGATATTAAAGGATTCGTCTCAAATTTCTTGGTATGGCAAATCCTGGCGGAAATTATCCCGGACGGCAGATATTTCTTGGAACTCTCAAAACAGGCGAGCCAGCGTTTGCATATTTTGGTTCTGGTCGTTCGTCGGGAAGCCAAGGAAGATATGCAACGCCTTTCATAGAAGGAGAAAACTCAATTAGAATCAAGCCAACAAATCCAAATGAAAAATACGACCCCTTCAGGCACTATCAAGCTGTTCGCATTGATCCAGAATCCGGTCTTCTTGTCGTTTCAAACAGTCAGGCTCCGAATGATGCAACGTTCGAAGCCTACAAGTTCATGCCCGACGTTGACAAGATGGGTAGTGAATTCTTAGAACGACTGTTAGAAGTCATCGGACCCGAATACGACAGCAAAGAAAAACCAACATCAAGAGTTGTGGGTGTAATCTCAGTCGCAGACAAAATTCGTCTTCCTATTCTAGGAATAACAACAGAACGAAACTCGGCACATGCAATGGCCGTTCCTGCGCCGCACGGCGGACTTGTATACGTTCAAACATACAATGGCGATGTAGATTACAAGAACTTCGACCCGAACATTCTCTCGGATGGGAAAGCACTATTCGAAACCGGCGCCAAAAACGCCGAAGAGCTCGCCAACGAAATCTACGAAATTTCAGATTACATCGACCCGAAATACGGCGAACTTCGCGTATGGTGCGTTGCCGGCGTACAAAATGGCAACGGCCCAGGCGGCTGGGATATATTCCGAAAGAACAGACACAATGTGGAATGATATGATAGATCCATTGAAAACGAAAAACGTCGGAGAGCATCCAGATCTAGTAATCGTGGATGGAGGAGTATATACGAAATCCGGAGATCTCAGGTATGGAACAAACCCGTCACAAACCGCAGCTAGATATAATAGCAAAAGTTTTCTTGGAACTTTGAAGGAACTGAAAACGGGAAAACAAGGCGCATCACAATGTAATTTCGAAGATATTCTGTATGCGGCATTAACAAATGTATACTTCAGCGATCCTGCCGTTATCATAATGAAACACGAGAACCCCAGCGGCTTTGCAACGCAATACGAATCAGAACCGCTGGCAACGACATACAAAAAAGCCCGTGACTGTGATTTCCGCGCGGCCTTCGGCGGCACTGTGCTGATAAACAGACCTATAGACGTCGACACCGCAGAAGCTGTACAGGAATTATTCACGGAAGTCTTGGTAGCGCCAGGTTACGACTCAGGAATCGTCGGCACGTTCAAAGGGAGCATAAGAATATTCGAATACGACCCGAAGAAATTCGAATCTATCCCGAAATTTACCGGTGATAACTTCCAACCTGAAATCAAGAAATTGCGTGACGGCTCAGTAATAAGGTCTGACCCGTATCTTTCTCCTATTCACTCTGTCGATGATCTGAGAAAATACATAGTTTCGAAGAAACAACCGAACGAAACCGAACTCAAAGATCTTCTGACCGGTTACAGGATTCTGCTGAGGTCCAACTCTGTCCGCATGGTCAAGAACGGATACACGACAGCAATAGGAACAGGCCAACAGGACAGGATAATGTGCATAGATATAGCGAATTACAAGAACCAGAAATTGGCAAAACTCGCAGATAAAGAGAATTATAAGCGGGTCACGGATTACAACATTGCGGGATCATCTCTGATAAGCGATGGTTTCTTCCCGTTCACGGACAGCATTGAACTTGCAAAAGAACTCGGAATTACAGCAGTGCTCGCTCCGCACGGCGGAGATAGGTATAATCTGGTCCTGGAAAAAGCTAACGAGCTTGGCCTCGCATTCGTCGACTTGCCAGGCGAGATGAGGTTCTTCGAGCACCACTAAACTGTCCAGACGCCCAAGCGATGTTTTTATCCTTTCCAACAACCTATTTGTTTCTATGCTAGCAGAAGTGAAAAACTTCTGCTGCATCGTAAACCCAAAGGTTTTACTTATGTCGAAATCCAAAATTTCTCTCGATACCGTCAAAGACGTCGCTCGCATCGCCCGCCTTGCGCTCAGCCAAACGGAGCTCAAGCGCGCACAAAGCGACCTAAACGAAATTCTCTCAGCTTTCAGAATCATCGACGAGGTGAAGACAAAAGATGTCCAACCGTCGTTCCATCCACAGCCCGTTGAAAACGTCGTTCGCGAAGACAAAATCGAATCATGCTTAGGCCAAGAAAAAGCCCTCGCTCAGACGAAGCACAAACACGAGGGCTACTTCAAGGGGCCGAGAGTGGTGTAAATGAAAAAATTCCAAAAACTCGTAGTCTTAGACAAAGTGAAAATGGCGAAAGAGCAGGAAAAAGAGATTAAATCTCTGGCAAAAGAGGTCGCGATTTACAACGATACCGCGAAAAACAAAGCTGAAGTGATAAAGAGAATCGGAAACGCCGATGCAATAATAACGTCGTGGACAGATTTGGATAAAGAAATATTCGATGCCTGCCCCAATCTGAAATACCTCGGTATATGGGCAACTGGCTACGGCTGGATAGACGTAAAGTATGCAAATGAAAAGGGCGTAACAATTACAAACGTTCCTGGCTATGCAACAGAGTCTGTTGCAGAACTCGTGTTTGGCCAATTGATTTCTTTGCTGCGGAAGACACGAGAAGCCGATGAGCGTGTAAGGCAAGGAAAGTTCGAACAAGAGGGGCTCGAAGGCCAGGAGCTACGTGGAAAGACAATAGGGATAATTGGTCTTGGAAGGATCGGAACGCGCGTTGCCGAACTTGCCAAAGCGTTCGGCATGAACATAATATATTTCAGCCGAACGCGAAAGCCAGACTCCGAAAAGAACGAAATAAAATGGAGTACGCTGGACGAGCTCGTCAAAAAAGCGGACATAATCACACTTCACGCAAGCTCAGACGAAGAACTGCTGGGCGAAAAAGAACTCGATGAAATGAAAGACGGTGCAATAGTCATAAATTTCGGAATCGCCGGCGCCGTCAACGAAGATGCTCTCATAAAACGTGTAAAGAATGGCAAACTGTTTGCAATACTGGACCACTATGTCGGTCATAAAATAAAGTCGGGCTTTATCGAGCAGAAGAGCAGAACGCTGCTAACGCCAGAAATCGGATTTTACACAACGCAAGCACTCTCTAGGCTGACGCAAATCTGCATCGAGAATGCCAAGAGCTATCTCGCAGGAAAAGTGCAGAACCGTGTTGTAAGTTAGATTTCGTGATAACATGCCAAAATTCAACCTCACTGTCCGCGAATTCATAGAGCGTTCAAAAACGCACAGTCTGGACTACATGTCGTTCGCCGATACGCTCATGGAAGAGCTCCAAAAAATAAACAAAAAATATTCTTGCATGCGCGAAATCGTCGACGTTCGCGCTCGTTTAAGCATCGAGCCAGATCTGCACGGACTGCCAATGAGCGTCAAGGATAGCATATGCACACGTGGCATCGGCAGCTTTGCAGGCTCGCGCATTCTCGACGGTTACGTGCCACCGTTCGACGCGACGTCAGTAGCGAAAGCAAAAGGCCGCGGCGCAATCGTTATCGGAAAGACGAATCAGGACGAGTTCGGCTTCGGTACGTTTAGCACAAACAGCGGCTTCCAAGTTCCGAAGAACCCGCTCGACACAGCTCGCGTCTGCGGCGGCTCAAGCGGTGGTGCAGCCGCACTAACAGCAGCGCTCGACATGCCACACATTGCACTCGCTCAATCCACCGGTGGCAGTATAAGCTGCCCAGCTGCATGGTGCGGCGTCGTCGGATTAACGCCGACGTACGGCCTTGTCTCACGCTTCGGTTTAATCGACTACGCTAACTCGCTAGACAAAATCGGACCAATCGGCAAAAGCGTTTACGACGTTGCACTCATGCTATCAGTAATCTCAGGCCATGATGCAAAAGATTCAACATCCCTAAAGCATGCAACACACGACTACACACAATTTGCAGACCGAAAGGAATTACACGGCGTAAAAATCGGAATCCCTAAGGAATATTTCTCAAACGTTGATGCAAAAGTCGAAAAAGAAGTTTGGGCAGCTATCAAGAAATTGGAATCGCTAGGCGCAATTTGCAAGCAAGTATCGCTGCCGCTGACAAAATACGCCCTGCCAGCGTACTACATCATCGCAACCGCCGAAGCATCGACCAATCTGGCAAAATTCTGCGGTCTTCGCTACGGTTTGCATGCAGAGCTCAAAGGCAACGCCGAAGAATACTTCTCGCACGTTCGAGCGGAAGGTTTCGGCGAAGAAGCCAAGCGCCGAATAATGCTCGGAACGTTCGCCCGGATGGCTGGCTACAAAGACGCGTATTACATGAAAGCGATGCAAATCCGCACTTTGATAATCAAAGAATTCAAGCAGGCGTTAAAACGTTTTGACGTGTTGGCGGCGCCGACAATGCCAATACTTCCGCCAAAGTTCGATGATGTTAAAAAGCTGACACCGACAGAAGTCTACCAGATGGACGTCCTGACCGTGCCGGCAAACCTGGCAGGTTTGCCTATGATAAGTGTTCCTGCAAAAACAGGAACACCGATAGGTCTCCATTTGATAGGCGACCATCTTCAGGAGCCGCGGCTGATCGAAGTCGCGGCGGCGTTCGAATCAAAATAGGGACCGTAGTCTAGCTTGGTAGGATTTCAGCTTGGGGTGCTGACGACCGGAGTTCAAATCTCCGCGGTCCCACTCGTAAAATAATGAACCGAAAGGTGAGCTATTATGCCAGAACCGTTGTTCCGAGAGGTTGCACCTATTCCCCTAGATGTTGCAAGCTGTAACGGAAGTTATGTTGTAGATAAGCGCGGTAAGCGTTATTTGGATTTTATAATGGGTTGGTGTGTGGGAAATGCAGGATGGAATAACAAGGTAATTTCCGACTCCATGAAGAAGTTTAGCGGACCTACGTACGTTTCGCCGACATACAAATATTCAAGGTGGGAAGTACTCGCAAAGAAGTTGGTATCGTTGATGCCTCAGAAAGGCTATACCTGCTTCAGAGCAACGGGAGGAACCGAAGCTGTGGAGTTGGCTCTCAAAATTTCGAAAGCATACAATCACAGAAATAAATTCGTCGCATTCGACGGCGCATACCACGGACAATCGCTTGCTTGTCTGGGTTTAGTCGGCATACATGAAGATAAGTTTGGTCCCTATGGAGAATCGTACATACGATTGAAGCTTGGAGATTGGGAAGAAATGACACAGAAGGCCGTTGATGCCATAAATAGGGGTGACGTATCCGCGTTCATTTCAGAGCCCATCCTTTGCAATCTAGGTGTAATTGTTCCGCCAGTCTCGTTCTTTAAGGAAGTTAGAGATGCATGCAGCAAAACTGATACGTTATTTATCATGGATGAGGTTGCTACAGGCTTCGGCAGAACCGGCAAAGTCTTCGGATTCGAACATTACGATGTAAAACCTGATATTGTGGCGATTGCAAAAGGATTCAGTTCGGGTTACGCGCCTATCGGTGCTACAATTGCCGACGCACGTATTGCCGAATCTATGCGCTTCGACTTTAGCAATTATTCCACTTTCGGATGGCATCCGTTGGCCGTTGAGTCAGCGCTGGCTAACATCCGGTATATCGGAACCCGATTAATCAAGAATGCTGAAAAGATGGGAGCTGTATTGTCGGATAAGCTCTCAGAATTCTGCAAACCGGAAGGAAAGGGTCTGTGTATTGGATTCAGAATCAAGAACCCTAATCTTGAAGGCGACTGCCGAAATGATGGCCTTCTGATTAACGTTATGGGAAAGCGCGCAGTACTATTTCCAGCCCTCGACATTGGCAAGAATGAAATTGAGAAGGCTGTTAAAATAATCGAAAATAACTTTTGAACGCAAGTTGTGATTCATTATGAAATTTGGCGTATCGATAAACCCGGCAAAGCCGACTGTGCAGGAGATAGAGAACGTTTTCAAGTGGCAACCAGATTGTGTTGAGATTTACATAGAGCCGCCGCTAAACACGCCTGAGATGCTCGCCAGAAAGGCGCCGCTCATCAAGAAAACGCTCCAGTCTCACAATATTTTTGCAATCGGCCACGCTAACTTTGCATGCGACCTGAGCAGCCCGGATATAACAATAAGGGCATCGTGGCTCATTGAGCTGAAGCGTGAGATTGCCGCTGCAGCAAAGCTCGGCTTTCAGCGCATGGACGTCCATGCAAACCTGACGAGCTATTTAGGCTCGGTGCAGAAAGCGCTTGAAATGGATAATCTTATAGCGAGCTTCGCATTGCTCGTCGAAACTGCAAAGTCTCACGGCATTATCATAGGAGTCGAAAACACGCACGAAGATCCTGCTGACATAGCGCACCTTCTGGCAAAAGTTAAAGGCCTGCATGCGACAGTAGACATCGGTCATGCATTCCTTCACGGCGGCATGCCTGCGGTAAAAGGCTTCTTAGAGCTCAAAGCGGTCGACCATCTTCATATTGTAGATGCAAAAGGTGGCGTAGACCACCTTCCACTCGGCGAAGGTAAAATAAATTTCAAGCAGGTTGCGCAGTTGTTAAAAAAACGTAATTACACAGACACTGCAATCATGGAAGTGTTTGGGTCTGATTCATCGAGGAAGAAATCTCTTGATGCGTTCAAAGAACTGATGAAGTGATTCGATGGTTAAAATCGGTCTCGAAGTGCACGTTCAGCTTCTCACAGACTCAAAGCTATTTTGCGGCTGCCCGAACCGTTTTATGCAGGAGCCTAACACATACGTTTGCGAAACCTGCCTAGGCTTTCCCGGCAGCAAGCCGAACCTTAACGCCAAAGCGCTCGATGCCGCAATAAAAATTGCGCTCTCGCTTAACTGTACGTTGCCCGAACGATCGTGGTTCGCTCGCAAAACATATTTCTATCCAGACATGTCCAAGAACTTCCAGATAACGCAATACGAAGCGCCATTCGCAATCGATGGATTGTTGGAAATCGATGAGAAAAAAGTTCGTATAACGCGCATTCAGCTCGAGGAAGACCCTGCTCGATTAACGCATGCAGGCGGCAGTATAACCGAAGCGAAATACGTTTTCATCGACTACAACCGATCGGGCACTCCGCTGTGCGAAATTGTTACCGAGCCAGATCTTGAGAATCCTGAGCAAGCGAGAAAATTCCTCCAGCTCCTGTCGAGCATGATGGAATACCTCGGCGTCTACGACTCATCGATCGAAGGCTCGATGAGAATAGATGCGAACATATCGGTCGGAAAATCGCGCGTTGAAATAAAAAATATCTCGGGTTTCAAAGACGTTGAGAAGGCGCTCAATTACGAAATCATCCGCCAGCGCGGCATGATCAAGCGCGGCCATGTTGTGGTGCGAGAAACGCGTGCATGGGATGAAGCTTCAAGTATAACTCGCTCGCTGCGCGCAAAGGAAGAAGCTGAAGAATACGGTTACATAACAGAAACGGATTTGCCAATCATAACACTCGACAAACAAAAAATCCAGGCAGCCAGATCAGGGTTACCAGAATTCGCTAGCAAACGCATAGCGCGCTATGTCAAAGAATTGGAAATCGAAAAAGAATTGGCAACAGCGATAGTCACGGAACCAGATTTAGCTGATGCTTTCGAACAGGCGATAAAAGTTGTCGACCCTGTATTTGCCGCTCCGTTTTTCGCAAAGACGCTGAAGAAAGTCCTCAACTATGACAATCTCCGCCTGCGAAACACAAAGCTCACTGTGCAACACATTGTCAAGCTCATCCAGCTCATCGAGCGCCAAGCAATAACCGAGCGTGCAGCTGAATTGCTTTTGCGAGACCTAGCGACAAGCCCGAAACCGTTAGACCCCGAAGAATATCTGCAGCGCCGCGGTCTCGTTAGGATAGCTGATGAGCAAACGCTCCTGCCGATAATAAACAAAGCTCTGACAGCAAACGTAGAAGCCGTTGTAGATTACCGCGCAGGTAGAGCAGAAACGTTCGAGTTCTTTGTCGGCCAAGTCATGCGCGCCACGCAAGGCCGCGCAGATCCGGCTGTGGTACGAGAACTGTTAAAGAAGCGGCTTTTGAAGTAGCTTTAATTCTTTCCTAAACCAACACGATTGCAAGGGTCCGTAGCGCAGCCTGGATAGCGCGTCTGGCTTCGGACAGCCCGTTTGCTTTGGCAAAAGGGCTGGCGGAAAAGAAGCAACCAGAAGGTCGCGGGTTCGAATCCCGTCGGGCCCACTTATAATTATTGCGCTTGTTCGCAAAGCGCAGCTATTTCGTTTTCTCCACTCTAACCGCCATAATCTTATAATTCGGCGTTCCTGATGCAGGATCAAGATCGCATGAAAAGAGCTTGTTCACAAGCGCTTCGCGGAAATGAAACTGCATGCCGACGACGCCACGAGGCATTCGCTCATCAAGCCGCGCAGGCACAACCAGATGGCTCACGGCGCTTGTAACTTTTATTTTGCTTCCATCCATTATGCCAAGCTTCTTGGCATCGTCAGGATTGATATGGCACGCTGCCTTGTCGCCAAATTTCGCAAGTGTTTCCGAATGCCGCGTCATATCGTCTGTTAAAAACCGATGCGGTGAACGAAACGTTGTTAGTAAAAATGGATATGCCTTGCTTGCAACCGCGCCGCAGCGTTTCCAGCTTTCTGGTACAAATCGCTCATGCCTAATACGCTTGTTGGCCCACTGGTCAGACCCTTCGTATAGCGAATCAACGTCTATTTCGTGATAATCGGGAATCACGTGCGCAATCTCGCGCGTAATGTCGAGTGATTTCGGATAATCGAAATGCTCAGTCTTGTTCCAAAGCAATGAGAGCTCCTTGCATATAACCCAATCGGGCTTTGCTTCGCCTTTCGGCTCGACAACACGGCGCACAAACCGGACGCGCCGCTCGCCATTTGTTATTGTACCCTCTTGCTCGATTAACATCGGAGTTGGCAATACAACATCAACAAACTCTGACGTCAAATTAAAATGCGAACCTAGCTGGATGATGAACATCTTCTCCATGTTCGCATGCACGCGATCCAAATCAGGCAATGACTGCGCAGGATTGAACTCAGAAATCATCGCGGCCTTGACAGGCGAAGTGATAAACGCTTCGACAGAAGTCTTGCCTTTCCATCGCGGCAATTCGCACTGCCATCTCTGCTCTAGCTGCTCGGTGTCAATCAAATCTCCCAGATTAGGAATCCCGCCCACATCGCCGACTCCTTGCACGTTGATTTCGCCGCGTAATGATAGAAGTCGTCCGCGTTTTAGCAGTAGTAGGTTTAGCAATGAGTGAACGTTCGCAACGCCATTGCAATGTTGTGTCAGACCCATGCCGTGAATGGCACCGAAAGATTTTGCACTCCCGATAGCATCGACTGCTTCCATAAATTGTTCTTCCGATATTCCGCACTCGAGACAAACATCGCCGATAGGATATTTCGACACAGCTTTTGCAAGGTCATTGAAACCTTGCGTATCCGATTGTCGCAGACCGCGCTTAATCAGCGCGTTGATTATTCCATTAAACAACAAGACCTCCGTCCCCGGCTTGATGATAAGATTAATATCGCAATATTCGCAGACCGTGCTGGCAATCGTCTGGATAGAAACAATCCGCAAGCCTTTGTTACGAGCGCGAGCGATTCGATTGAACTGAACTGGATAGTTAGAAGCAGGATTCGAGCCCGCAATCAGCATGCAGTCGAGCCCTAGAATATCGTCCATCTGCCCGGGCACAGCCCGCGCACCGAAGCAGTCCCGTAAGGCGACGAGCGTTGCTTTATGGCACAGCCGCGTGCAGCAGCCGTCAACGTTATTCGTTCCGAGCGCAACGCGAGCAAACTTCTGCATGATGTAGCAGTCTTCATTCGTCGTTTTGCCCGAAGGCGAAACAAATATCTCGCTAGGCTTCAACGCACGCAATTGGTCGTAAATAAACTGGTAAGCATCGTGCCATGAAACTTCGTGCAGCTTCTCACCTTTCTTCTTTCGAATCATCGGCTTCAGCACACGACCTTTGTCGATGACCTCGTGTATCGTCAAGCCCTTTATGCACGGCTTGCCTTCGCTAACCGGGTCAGTAGCATCAGGCATTACGCGGACAAGGC
>Ga0315288_10000243_pt1 | contig 66903 bp, 64 predicted proteins | sample YL17G11_20_MG_FD_203454 | JGI IMG/M metagenome (GOLD analysis project Ga0315288, IMG submission 203454) | Sediment microbial communities from Yellowstone Lake, YNP, Wyoming, USA - YL17G11_20 | ecosystem: Environmental > Aquatic > Freshwater > Lake > Sediment | place: USA: Wyoming | collected...
GGGGAAAACGCTCCATGAAGAAGTCCTGCAGTTCGGCCACCGTAACGTCTTCTTCGAGCCGGATATGATGGCCGTCCCCGCCCTGATCAAGAAAATCGCCCGGGCCGAAGACATCATCATGGTCCTCGGCGCCGGAAACATCTATAAGATCATCCCCGGCATCATCGCCGGCCTGGGGGTCAGCGACTAGCCATGCATTTCGAAACGAATCCCTCGCTCTGCAACCGGACCCGCGCCTATAATGTCCGGCCCTCCCAATTCCAGCGGAGCGCCGGCCAGACCCGGATCAAGAAAGTCCAGAGGAAGCTGACCCTGAAGTTCAAGCACATCCTGCTGTTGTTCGTGATCATATCAGGAATTTTCTATGCGGGCATGCGCGTTTATCTCTATCTCATCTCGACCGAATCCCTGAGCATCAAGACGGTCGAGATCCGGAGCCGGCAGGCCCGGGTGACGGCCGAACTGCGGCGGATGGTCGAGGAGCGGGCTCTGGGGAATATTCTTCTATTCGACATGGCTCCCCTGCAGAAACGCCTGGAAACTCACCGTTGGGTCAAAGAGGCCAGGATCCGGAAGATCTTCCCCTCGGCGCTTAAAATCGAAATCCTGGAAAGAGAGCCCGCGGCCCTGCTCGAAAGGCAGGGGGGGTGGGCTCTGATCGATGAGGACGGAGTGCTCCTCGAGCCCGTGCCCGACCCGAACCAGGCCGTGCTCCCCGTCTTGACGGGCCTCCAGCCCTATATGTCCGATTACCGCGACAGGCTCCGCCTGGCCTGGGACTGCCTGAAGGCGTTGTCCGGCGACGTCAAGGCGGAGATCGACAGCTTGGACCTTTCGGAGCCCGGCTGCGCCAGCCTGCGTTTCAAAGATTTTCCTACGCGGCTCATCCTCGGCCGTGATCATTTCCAGGAAAAAATCAGCCTGTTCCGGGAAAAACGAGTCATGATGGAAAACGAGTCCGGGCCCCCCGAATACGTGGACCTGCGCTTCTACGAGGACCGCATCATTTTCAAGCCGCTGCCCCAGCCCGGCCCCGACCAGGCTGCCTTTTCCCATCAACCCAAGGAGGTGGAATGATGCCCAAGAACGGATATATCGTCGGTTTCGACATCGGCACTAAGAAGGTCTGCTGCATCATCGGCGAGATCACCGAAGAGCGGAAAATCGAGATCATCGGCATCGGCACCGCCGAATCCAGGGGGCTGCGCAAGGGCGTGGTCGTCAACCTGGAGGAAACGACCACGGCCATCAAGAAAGCCCAGGAGGAGGCCGAGCTCATGGCCGGCGTCGAGATCGACTCGGCCTTCATCGGTATCTCCGGCTCCCACATCAAAAGTTTCAACAGCCGGGGCGTAATTGCCGTGTCCGGGAAGAACCGGGAGATCACTCGCGAGGACATCCGCCGGGTCATCGACCAGTCCAAAGCCGTCTCCATCCCTCCCGACCGGGAGATCATCCACATCATCCCCCAGGAGTTCGTGGTGGACGAACAGGACGGCATCAAGGACCCGATGGGCATGAGCGGCATCAAGCTCGAGGTCAACGTCCATATCGTGACCTCGGCCGTCACGTCGGTCCAGAACCTGAGGACTTGCATCGAGCGGGCCGAAATCGAGATCGAGCAGATCGTCCTCAACCAGATCGCCACTTCCATGGCTACGCTGACCCACGACGAGCGGGAGCTGGGCTGCGGCCTGATCGACATCGGCGCCGGGACGACCGAGGTGGCCATCTTCGAACGCGGCAGCCTGTGGTACACGTCCATCATCCCCCTGGGCGGGGACAATTTCACTAACGACATCGCCGTCGGGCTGCGCACGCCCATCCCCGAGGCCGAGAAGATCAAGAAAAAATTCGGCTGCGTCGCCGGCCCGGTTCTGGACGAGCAGGAGACCATCGAGGTGCCCTCGGTGGGCCGCGGCCGCAAGCCGCGGGTGCTCTCCCGTCAGATCCTGGCCGACATCATCCAGCCCCGGGCCGAGGAGATCTTCCGGCTGGTGGACGCCGACATCAAACGCATGGGCTACGAGAAATCGCTCAACTCCGGCATCATCCTGACCGGGGGCACGGCCTTGCTCGACGGCCTGGAGGAGGTGGCGGAGGAGATCTTCGACCTGCCTGTCCGCCGGGGCGACCCGAGCGGTGTCGGCGGCCTGGTCGACCGCGTCAGCACACCCGATTATGCCACGGCCGTCGGCCTGATTCTTTACGGATTCAGCCAATGGCAGGAACGCGGCATTACAAAAAATAGAAAAAAGGGAGCCTGGTCCAAGCTTCGCGACTGGCTCAAAGATTGAAAGGAGGTCAAATGGCAGAAGACATCAGCGGCAAATTGAAGTTCCACCTGGTGGAAGAGACGCACGGGGCCAAGATCCGGGTCATCGGCATCGGAGGAGGGGGGGGCAACGCCGTCAACCGGATGATCGAGTCTGGCATTGAAGGCGTGGAGTTCATCGCCGTCAACACCGACCTGCAGGTCCTGAGCGCCAACCGGGCCTCGACTAAAGTCCAGATCGGCACGCAACTGACCAAAGGACTCGGGTCGGGAGGCAAGCCCGAAGTGGGCAAACAGGCCGCCATGGAAGACACAGAGAGGCTCATCGAGCTCCTCCAGGGCGCGGACATGGTCTTCCTGACCACGGGCCTGGGAGGCGGCACCGGGACGGGCGCTGCGCCGGTCCTGGCTAACCTGGCTTCGGAGATGGACGTCCTGGCCATCGGCATCGTGACCCTGCCCTTCGAGTTCGAGGGCCGGATCCGGGCCAAACAAGCCGAGGAGGGATTGAAAGAGCTCAAATCCTCGGTAGACACAGTCATTTCCATCCCCAACGAACGGCTGCTCCAGACCGTCAACCTCGACACATCCATCCAGGACGCCTTCAAGATGGCCGACGACATCCTGCGCCAGGCCGTCCAGGGCATCTCCGACCTGATCACCAAGCCCGGACTGATCAACCTGGATTTCGCCGACGTCAAGTCCATCATGAAGGGCATGGGTATGGCTTTCATGGGCACGGGCATCGCCTCGGGCGAGAACCGGGCCGTGGACGCCGCCCAGAAGGCGATCTCCAGCCCGCTGCTCGTCGACACGTCGATCCAGGGCGCCAAGGGGATCCTCATCAACATCACCGGCGGCAAGGACATGACCCTGCACGAGGTCTCCAAGGCCTCGCAGCTCGTCCACCGGCTGGCCCACCCCGACGCCAACATCATCTTCGGAACGGTCATCGACAACGCCATGAAGGAGATGGTCAAGGTCACGGTCATCGCCACCGGGTTTGAACAGCAGACGCGGCATGTGGAGGCCGAGGAAGAAGAGTCCTACTCCCCGGCGCGGCCTTACCGCAAGACCCCGCCGCCCTTCCACGTCCAGAAGGAAACTCCGCCCTATCTCTTCGAGCCAAAGGTTGCCCAGGAGCAGGTCTGGACACCGCCGTCCGAAGAAAAGGACTGGGAAAGATTCACGGAACCCGCTTTCATCCGCAAAAAGGGCGGAGGCTATCTGAGAAAACACACCAATGATCCGAGCTGATCTCGTCGTCGCCGGCTGCCGCCAGCTTCTGACCTGCGGCGGTCCGATCCCCAAGCGCGGAGATGCTCTCCGGGACGTGGGCCTGGTCGAATCGGCCTGGGTCGCCTCCGACCGGGGCCGGATCGTGTTCGTCGGCTCCGAAAAGGAATTCAGGGAAACGGTCCGGCCGGACAACGGCTGCGAGGTCATCGACGCCGGCGGGCTGGTGGGGCTGCCCGGCTTCGTGGATTCGCACACCCACCTCCCCTTCGCCGGCAACCGCGAGCAGGAGTTCATGCTCCGGCTCAAGGGCGCGACCTACCAGGAGCTCACCGCGAAGGGAATGGGCATCCAGACGACGGTCAGGGCCACGCGGCAGACGGCGAAGAAGGAGCTGGTCACGCTCTGCTTGAGGCGGCTCGACGAGATGCTCCTCCACGGCACGACGACGGCCGAGGCAAAAAGCGGCTACGGCCTGAACCTCCTGGACGAGATCAAGCAGCTCGAAGCGCTGCAGGAGGCGCAGGCGCTGCACCCCGTGACCATCGTGCCGACCTTCATGGGAGCCCATGAGATCCCGCCGGAATTCAAGGGCCGGAACGCGGAGTTCATCGACCTTCTCATCCGCGAAGTCATTCCAGAAGTGGGCCGGCGGCGGCTCGCCGAGTTCTTCGATGTTTTCTGCGAGCAGGGCGTCTTCTCGCTCGAAGAGACGCGGCGGCTCGTGGATGCGGCCCGGCGGGCGGGCTTTAAAATCCGCATCCACGCCGACGAGTTCACGCCCCTTGGCGGCGCCGAGTTGGCCGTGGAAGTCGGCGCCTATTCTGCCGACCACCTCATCAGCATCACGGACGAGGGAATCCGTAGGCTCGCCGGGAGCACGACCGTCGCGACTCTCCTTCCCGGAGTTTCATTCTTTCTGATGCTGAACCAGAAAGCGCCGGCCCGGAGGCTCATCGAGGCGGGCGCGGTCGTGGCCCTGGCCTCGGACTTCAATCCCGGAAGCTCGATGATGAATTCCATGCTTTTCGTGCTGCAACTGGGCGTCCTGACCCTGAAAATGAGCCTTGAGGAGGCGGTCAACGCCGTGACCGCCAACGCCGCCTATGCCCTGGGGCGGCACGCCCAGATCGGGAGCCTGGAGCCCGGAAAGGCCATGGACCTCGTCCTCTGGGATGTCCCGAGCTATCTCACCCTCGCCTATCATTTGGGAGTCAATCCCGCCCGGCATATCGTCAAGAACGGCCGCGCGGTCGTCCGCGACGGCCGGAAGCTTTGACCTCCTTTTCCTCTATACCCCCTCCAAAAGCATCCCCAAGGGGGGATGCTGTTCAGCCTGCATTATTCATAAGCCGGACGGCATATGGGGGAAGGCGCTCCAGATTTTTGCGGCGAGTGTATAAGAAAAGATCAAGAAGTTGTCGACGGCTGAGCTCGTCCGTCTCCACAGCAAAGGCGGAGGAGCGGTAGAGGTTCCAGTCGTTCTTGATTTCAGGCGGGATGGGCATTCGATCATAGAGGCGGCTTCCGGGGGCGAGGTAGAACACGGACGGCCCGACGAGAACGCCGAGCGCCAGCAGGGAGTCGATCGAATCCTTGACTTCCTGATAGGTCTGGCCCGGAAGGCCGATGATCACGTAGGCCGTGATCATGAACTTTTCTTTTTGAGCGGCGCGGACGACGGGCCCGATCTCCCGGAAAGGGCTCGGCCGGCAAAAGGCATCTTTCAGCTCGCCGCTCCGGGTTACGAGCGAAAGGTTGAGCCGGCGGAACCCGGCCCGGCGCATGGCGGCCAGCGCCTCTGCGTCCAACTCCTGGAAACAGAGGCCGTTCATAGCCGTGAGTTCGATGTTTTTCAACGCCGGGTCCGAAGCGACCTCTGCGAGGAAGTTCAGAAACCAGGCCCGGTCGTACGACAGGTTGTCGTCCTCGAGGTTGAATATCCGCACATCCTTATGCCGATAGTTCCAGCGCATCTCCTCCCTGATATCCTTTGCATCCCGGTATGCCATCTTGCGGCCGAACATCGCCTGGACGCTGCAAAAGTCGCAAGAGTAAGGGCAGCCGCGCGCCGCGATCAAAGAGACGGCATTGCGCCTCCCGATTTTATAATCGCTTCCGGCCACCAGGTGGTGGGCCGGCCTCAACAAACGCCAGTCCACAGCCGACTTTAAAGGAGAGACAAGACCCATCTGCCTTCCCGGTCCCGGACGAAGTTCTTCCAGCCATCCCGGCAGGCACATCTCGGCCGGACCTTTGAGCACAAAATTGATCTCCGGCGTGCGCCGCCGGATCTCATCGGCAAAGACCGTGGCGTGGTGGCCGCCGATGAAGACGGGCCCGCTAAAATCTTTCCTGATGAGACGAACAAATTTTTCGACGCTCTCATAATACGCTGTGAATTGGGAGGAGATGCCCACGGCCTCGGGCGCGAAATCCCGGATCCGGCCGACGATCTCCTCGTCGCTGATCCCGAACCGGTAATAGCCTTTAAAAAAATGGGGGATTCCGCCGGCGGGCGGGAGATAGGAAAAACTCTCCGGCATCCGAACGGTGCGCTTGCGGAGCGGATTGAGGCAGTCCAGGATTCGGACCTCGGCCCCCGCTCTCTCCAGCACCGCCGCGGCGTAAAGGAGGCCCAGCGGATAGAGGCGGATGGCCGTGGCGTAGAAATCCTCGACCGGCGGCTGGACGAGGAGGACCCGCATCTTCGCCACTGTCTTGCTCCTAGCCGGCCGAAGCAAGCGATTTCATCTGAAAATATTTAAAAAGACCGTGATCAACAAAGCGTTGGCGAAATCAATAAAAAAGGCGCCGACCATCGGCACGACAAGAAAGGCCCGCGGCGCCCGGCCGTAGCGGTCCACCAGGGCTTTCATGATGGCCATAGAATTAGCGACCGTGCCGAGCATAAAGCCGCAGAACCCTCCGCTCATGACGGCCGAATCGTAATCCCGGCCCATCAGCTGAAACAGCGGCCAAAAACAGGCCAGCGCAATCATCGCCACCTGAGCCACAAGGATCACCACGAGCGGCAGAACTAGCCCGGCCAACTCCCAGAGTTTTAAAGTCATCAGGGCGATGACGATGAAAAGCGAGAGGGCCACATGGCCGAGATCATCAAGGGTTCTCTGGGAAAGGCCGACGAGTTTCGTGAGATCATCAAAATTCCTGATGATGGCGGCTACGAACATGCCCCCGATGTAAGCGGGAAGAGTGAATCCCAAGGCCGCAAATCCTCGACTCAACCACGAGCCGATCCACATGGCGATAAGCAAGACGACGATATTCTTGAGGAGAATATAGGCTTCTTTATCTTCGCCGACAGGGGCCTCTGTCTTCGGCTCGGGCAGCTTATCTTCAATCATATCATCGGCCGTGACCGCGGGTGTCTCCAGGGGATGGCCACGGGCTTTCTTCAGCCGGCGCCGTTCAATCAGGATGGTGCCGATAGGGCCGCCGATCAGCCCTCCGCAGATAATCCCGAACATCGCGGCGGCGATGGCGATGGAAGCCGCGCCCTTGACTCCCGCCTGTTCAAAGAGAGGGGCAAAGGCCAAGCCCGTGGCCGGCCCTCCTGTCAAGGTGACAGACCCGCCGAGGACGCCGAAGAGAGGATGGAGGCGGAAGAGGACGGCAATGCCCGCCCCCAGGACGTTTTGAAAGACGGCGAAAACGGTGCAGATCAGAAAAAAAACCAAGACTTGAGGCCCGCCTACTTTCAAGAGCGAAAGGCTGGCCCCGAAGCCGATCGTGGTGAAAAAAGCAATCATCAACGGATCGCGAAGGGTCGTGTCAAACTGGAAAAGAGTCACTCCCTGGGTGCGGGCGACGAGGACGATGATGGCCACGAGCAAACCTCCGACGACAGGCGCCGGAATATTGTATTGGGAAAGAGGGCGGATGACACGACAAAGGCCATATCCTATAAAAAGGATGACGCCCGCAAAGGCTAACGTGTGGATGAGGTTGAGGGTAAGCATCACAGCCTCTTTTTTGGTCCACAAATATATCCCAATCAAAACGGCGAAGTCAACCGCCATTATTCATAAATTTTAGGTTGGAGAGACGGAATCAATGGATGCTTCAAGGGGAAAGGCCGGGATGGATGAAGCGACCATGCCGGGACTTCGAGATTCTTCTCTTCTTACTTCTGGCCGTATATAAATCCTTGAATAATCGCGAGCAGCACTTCAGATTTAAACGGCTTTTGGACATAACAAACAGCCCCGTTTTCCATGGTTTTTTTTATATCCTGCGTCAGGCAGCGGGCCGTCAGCATAACAATAGGGATATCTTTTAAATCCTCATCATCTTTAAGCCTGGCGGCAACTTTATAGCCGTCAATCTTGGGAAGCATGATATCCAAAATGATCAAATCGGGTTTTTCCAGGCGTGTCATTTCCAGGGCTTCCTGACCATCCTTGGCGGTCACAACCTCATAATGGCCGGCTTCCAATCCGGCTTTCAATAATTGGACGAGGTTGGGCTCGTCCTCGACAACCAAAATTTTATTTGTCAAAGGCTCTCTCTTTTTCAGCAGCTTACCCCGTCGACGGCTTTCTTGATCTTCTTTAGGAGAACGTTGGCATCAAACGGCTTGCTGATAAAATCAGCCGCTCCATCTTCCAAAGCTTCTTCCCTTATTTTCCCGTAGGGATAAGCCGTGATCATGATAATGGGAGTCACCATCATATTCGGTATCTGCTTTAAGGTCCTGAGCACCCCCACACCGTTTCCCCCGGGCATCCGGTTATCCAAAAGAATCAGATCGGGCTTCTCCCTTTGGGCCTTTGCGACCGCTTGTATGGCATCATAGGCAACGGCGATCTCATAATGATTGGCCCTAAGTCTGGTTGCGAGCAGCATCACGAGCTGCTGATCGTCGTCGACAATCAATATCTTTTTCGCCACGGGTGCCGGCTTTCTTTCAAGGTTGATTTGGTACATGGAATTTCGTCTCCTTTCTTCAAACGCCTATGGCTCCGAGCAGCGCGTCTTCTGTTTCCGCATCATCCGGAAAACTGGCGGCCCGGAAAATGATTTCCGCTTCTTTGTCTAAAATCCCCTCGGAAATAGACTCTTCAATGAGGACGCGGTTTCTTTCGATCACCGTCTTTGTGTATTCTTTGTGGGTTTGCGGAAGCATGACCAGGATCGCGCGGTTGGCTTTAAGAACCAAGTCTTCATCATGTTTGGGGCGCAGGTTTGTTTTGAGGAGTCGTTCCAAGTCATTCATAAAAGAGGCGACCTTATCCCGACCCAGCTTATGCTGCAGATAATCATAATTCTTGATTTCAAACGCAATAACCGATAAAGGCGTCCTGTCTCCCTGCGCATTTTTTAAGCTCTGGCCGATATATTCCTTGAGCAGGTCCCTGGCCGAGAACTTGGCTAAAACAAAGCTGAATTTACTCCCTTTCCCCAGTTCGCTCTCTACCCAGATTTTCCCTTGATGCAATTCAATGATATGCTTAGAAATCGTCAACCCCAGGCCGGTTCCCTTTTCTCCTTGTCCCTCGATTCTGCCGAATTGTTCATATTTATCAAAAACCCGGGCGATATCTTTCTCGGAGATGCCTCGGCCGGTATCGGAGACCGTGCATTTCACCCGCCCTTCCTCTTCCCCCACAAAAAGCTCAACGCAGCCGCTCTCCGTAAATTTGATCGCATTACCGATGAGATTGACCACGACCTGAGTGATCTTGTCTTTATCCAGATAAATCTCTATTTTTTCTCGGGGAAACTTCCTTGGGAACACCAATCCTTTGTTTCGGCAGGCCGGCTCAAAGCCCGCGCTGATCTCCTGGAATAAACCGACGATGTCAACCAACTCTCTTTTGATTTGCATTCGACCCGCCTCAACTTTTGAGACATCCAGCAGATTATCCACAATGCGGTTTAGGCGATTAATGTTTTCGATGGATAACAACAATAGTTGTTTCTGGGGGAGAGTCGTTTGGCCGTGCAAGCCATCCAGGACCTGCGAGATGCTTTCCCGCATGATGGTCATGGGCGTGCGAAGCTCATGAGAGACCATAGAGATAAATTCGCCCTTGGCTTCATCGCGGCGCTTCTGTTCGGAAAGCTCTTCGCTGATCTCCCGGATATGCTTGAGATCAGTGATGTCGCGCACCAAGATGAGATGAGCCGGTTCCTGGTCCCATTCGATATCCAACACATGCATTTCCGCATAATGTTTCCCCGATTTCCCATTGGCGATTTCTATCTCGGTAGATTGTCCCTCGCCGATCGGAAAACCAAAGGGGGTACCCACAAACCGGTCTTGCTCGCGGCCGAATAAGAGCTCCGTAACCGGGTTGGTAAATAGCACGATGCCGTTTTCGTCCACAACGAGAAAACCATCCTTATTGTCCTCGATCGTGTGGCGCAGATGGGCTGCATTGAGCGCAATCCTTTCTAAGCGCATCCTCTCCGTAACGTCCTCAAACATCTCTATAGCCGCTGTGACCAGGCCGCGTTTATCTTTGATCGGCATGGCCGTGATTTGATAGCTGACAGCCTTGCCGTTGTGGCCGTTTTTTTGGACAATGCCCTCATGAATCCGGCCGTCTTCAACGGTTTTACGGGTTGGGCAAAGTTCACAGATATTTTCTTTTGGCGGCTGCCAAAAAACCCTGAAGCAGATCGGCGTCTTTGTCATATCGATATCCGGAAACCATCGGTGCATCTGCTTATTCAAGGACAGGATTTGCATTTCCGGGCTGATGACCGCTATGCCGATGCTGATATTCTCCACCAACTCCCGGAATTTCTCTTCGGAGGCCCTTAGCGTTTCCTGCAAAATTCTCCCCAGGACCATCTTTCGCTCAAGTTCTCTTTTCAAACCCGAGAGTTCCTGCGCATTCTCCTGCAACCGCCGGCCGGTCTCTGTCACGAGATCATTTCCTTTCAGAACCTCATTCTTCACCGCCCGACCTCCAGACTACGTTCCCACCGCTTTTTTCAAGGGTGACATCCCGCACCGTTACCCGCAAAACCATCAGGCTCCTTCACTCGATCCGCGCGAGCTCGAAAGGCCCATGGTTGAAGCACAGAAAGATGTGTCACAGCAGCGTCCTTATCCTTTAAGATAAAAAAATAGCCCCCTTTCCAGAAAAGAACAATCGGGAATAACCTGATATTTGGCTTCAAAATTGCTGATGGCTTGAGGCGTCCGCAAGCGGGGAAAATATGACGCCTAGTCTCCGGAGATATCGTTTACCAAGGATGGGCTGATGTAAATCTTGTTGGCCAGCACCGCGGGAATAGCCTCGATCAGCTCCCGGAACGCGCAGTCCTTCAACAAATAAGCTGAAGCACCCGCCTTGAACATCTCAATGACGAGATACTTCTCGGAGTGCATGGTAAGTGCGATCACTTTCGTGCCGGGAATTTCTTTCTTGATCCGGCGGGTGGCTTCGATACCGTTAAGGTTGGACATCCCGATATCCATGATGATTACAGCGGGGCGATGTTTCCTGGCCAACATTACGGCGGCGTGCCCGTTATCTGCTTCCGCAACCACCCTGACATCCGCCTGGTCCGCAAGCAGTTGGCGCAGAGCTTCTCGCATGATCGCGTGGTCGTCGGCAAGAAGGACTTCTATGATCATTATCTTTTTCTTCCGGGCACTTCCCCCGCAGAGAATTCATCCTTCCCCTTTTCCCTCCCGGTGCCAGGCTTGCACGACAAAGCATGGACCAGCTCTGAGGACTTGGCAATCGGGGAATCCCCTATTCTTGAGGAATAAAAGAGTATTTTATTCGGGGAGGAAAGCGGGAAAGGCGGGAAAAAAAGGAGAAAACCCTCAGGGGTTCTCAAGTGTCAAGGGTCGTCAATCCCTCAACGACGGCGTATTTGGTCAGGCCGGCGATATTGTGAATATTCAATTTCTCCATGATATTTTGCTTGTGGGTCTCGATGGTTTTAACGCTCACATAAAGACTTTTGGAGATCTCCTTGATGCTCTTGCCCTCCGCCAAAAGCTGAAGGACTTCGCGCTCCCGGGCCGTCAGGACGGAATAAGGAGAAAGGGGGATATCGGGAAGATCGTGGATGTAGCTTCGGATCACGTCGTCGGCGATGGAGGGGCTAAGGTAAATTCTGTTCACCAACGCTTCCCGGATGGCCTGGACCAGCTCCTGGCTGGCGCAATCCTTCAACAGATAGGCGCTCGCGCCCGCCCGGAGCATCTCTACGATAAACTGTTTCTCGGAATGCATGGAAAGCCCGATGATTTTGACTCGGGGTATCGAGGACATGATCTGTCGGGCGGCCTCGATGCCGTTGAGGTCCGGCATTCCGATGTCGATGATGACCACATCGGGACGGAGTTCTTTGGCCTTCTTGACGGCGTTGCGCCCATCTCCGACTTCCGCGACCACTTCTATCCCAGGCTGGCTTTCCAGCAATCTGCGCAGGCCTTCGCGCATGATTACATGATCATCGGCCAGGATGACGCGAATGTTCATTCGAAGCTCGAGCTGTTTGACTTTCGGCCCAGGGGGGCGGATAAGAGCGCGCGGGTCCCCGCTCCGGTTTCCGACTTTATGATCATCTGGCCCTGGAACTCCGCCAGCCGTTCTTGAATGCTGAAAAGGCCGAACCCGGAGCTCTGCAACGAGGAGGAACGTAGCAAATCGATATCGAATCCCATCCCATCGTCCTCAACCTGGATATGGACTTTCTGACGGGATTGACGGAAGGAAATCATGGCCCTTTTGGCCCGGGCATGCTTCACGATATTCATCAAGAGTTCCCTCGCGCATTGAAAAAGGATGCTGCTCAGCCTCCCGTCGATTTTGCCGGGCCCTTCGACTCTTTGGAATTCAACGGCCAGCCCGTATTTCTTCCGCGTTTCTTCGGCCAGCCATTCCAAAGCCGGGCCCAATCCCAGTTTATAAAGAATAGGCGGACTGAGGTCAAATGTCAACGATCGCAAATCCCGGATGGAATCGTCCACAAAGTTGAAAGCTTCGTTCAGGGTTTTGAGATCCCCTCCTTGGATATTCGAAGCAGGAATCTGCTCAAGTTTGATTTTGGCCAGGGCCATTTTCTGGGCGATATTGTCGTGCAGAAAGGAGGCAATCCTCAGCCTTTCGGCCTCTTCCACCATTGTCATCCGGGACGCCAGCGAACGGAGTTTTTCCTGATACCGGATAAGCTTTTCTTCCGCGGTTTTGCGCCGACTGATGTCGGATAAGATCCCCCGGGCTCCCCGGAACATCTTGTTCTCCAAAATGGGCTTGCTGAGTGTGCGGACCCAGATCAGCTTATTGGACCGGGTTCGAATCCGGAATTCAATCGGTTCCCCGATCCTCTGTTTGGCGCCTCCGAATCTTGCCCTGATCAAGCGCTGATCCTCAGGAACGGCCATCTCAAACAAAGCGCGGCCGTTGAGTTCTGAGGAGGCGTAACCCGACAGGGCTTTGATGTTGGGGCTTATATACGTCAGTCTTCCGATATCGTCGGTTTCATAAATGACATCGCTGATATTCTCGACCAGGTTCTTATATTTTCCCTCACTCTCCCGCAGCGCCTCCTCGGCCTGCTTCCGTTCTGTGATATCCCGTATATAGGAACCGGTTCCAATAATATCTTTCCCTTCTCTCAAAGCCGCGGAGTCCACTTCAAGATAAATGATCGCCCCGTCTTTCCTGACTCCCCTGAATTCATATCTCGAGGGAGCTTTTTTACTTTCAAGGCGTCTTCTCTGAAATGTCAAGACTCTCTCCAGGTCGCCGGGATGAACGATAGATCGGATCGACTGCTTTCTCATCTCCTCCACGGAATATCCGAAAATCTCAGCACATTTTCTATTCGCGTATTTGTAATTTCCTTCTCGGTCATCGATGATAATGGCGATGCCCGCCTTTTCAACCAGGTTTCTATATTTTTTTTCTGCAAACAATAATGCCTTTTCGACCTCTCTGGCCTGTTTGTACTGAGCTTTCTCAGCTTCCAATTCGGCAATCTTCTGCTGCAATTTTTGAAGCTCTTCTATGAACCCATCCCCGGTTTTATTCTGGCTCAGCATTTTTTCCGTCTCTTCCACTTTGCCCTTCAGTCCCATTTCTTGCCGGGGACAAACTCGGCACGAAAATATCCCGAATCATGGAGATAGCGGGCGCGATTCTTCAGCTTGGATGAATAGAGGAAATCCCCTCTCCTCACCGATACCGACGCTTTTGTTATCTCCCTGTCCAGAACTCCGGCGCTTGAGGAAAATCGCCTATGAGTAATATAGAGAGCCTAAATGCCGAAGTCAACTTTTTTATCCCGCCGCTGACAAGGGAAATCCGGATCAAACGGAAAAGATTTTGAAAAGTTCGTGGGCCCGGCTTTCGGTGTCGTAATTACGATTGAAGACCCCATCCACAAAAAGATAGCGGAAAAAAGTTAAAATTTTTTTCCTGTCAACGTTCTTTGTTCACTTTTTGTATATATATTTGAACGAAAACGAGCCCGATTCTCGCCCCGACGCTGGATACTGGGAGCGCTGGTCAGCGAATCCGTTCGCCAAGGAGCCCTGGAGGATTTCGAGGAGCAATTTGTTTGGATCGCGAATCGGCGGGGAAAGTTCGCCGCCTCTCTCTCGCATGGGATCCAGATCCTCTTCCACAATGCCGTCCTGCTGGGCATGGCCGGGATTGCGGTGCTCACCGGATTGTCAGGCGGCCTTCAAACGGAGATAAGAAAGCATACTGCTGATGAATTCAACGGTATCTGTCCATCATCCGGTACTGGATGGCCTCGGAGATGTGCGCCGGATTGATGTGATCATCGCCGGCCAAGTCGGCGATCGTCCGAGCGACTTTGAGAATCCTGTCATAAGCCCGGGCGCTCATTCCCAGCCGCGTGACGGCCGTCTCCAGGAGCTTCTCCCCCGCCGCATCAATCCCGCAGAATTTCTTCACATCGCGCGGCCCCATCCGGGCGTTGGCGAAGATTTTTCGGCCCCGAAACCTTTCGAGCTGCCGATCCCTGGCTCGGCCGACCCGCCGCCGGATGTCCTCCGATTTCTCGCCTTCGGCTTTGGAAACGATATCCCTGAATTTCACTTCCGGAACTTCCAACTGGATGTCGACCCGGTCGAGGAGCGGTCCTGAGATCTTGGAATAATACCGGCCCCTCTCGGCCTCGGTGCAATCACCTCTATCGGCCGCCAATCCCCGGAAGACATCCTCGCAGGGGTTCATGGCCGCCACCAGCATGAAAGACGATGGAAACCGGCAGCTCATCGAGGCCCGGGATACGGTGACATAGCCGTCTTCAAGGGGCTGCCTCAGGTCCTCCAGGACCCGCCTCTTGAACTCGGGAAGCTCGTCCAGGAACAGGACGCCGTTATGGGCCAGGCTGACCTCCCCGGGCCTGGGGATGACCCCGCCGCCGATGAGCCCGGCGTCCGAAATGGTGTGATGCGGGGAGCGAAACGGCCGGGCGTTGACGGCCGCCTGATCCTTGAGCAAACCCGAAGCGCTGTAAACCCGGGTGACCTCGATCATCTCCTCAAAGGTTAAAGGCGGGAGAATGGAGGGCAACCTCCGGGCGAGCATAGTCTTCCCCGCGCCGGGCGGCCCGATGAGAAGGACGTTATGTGCTCCGGCCGCCGCCACCTCGAGGGCGCGCTTGACGTGCTGCTGGCCCTTCACCTCCGCGAAATCCAGGTCCGGGGCCGGGGCGGCCAGGAGTTCATCGAGGGAATAAGACGATGGCCGGACGGCGTCCGGACGCGAAAGGAGCTCCACGACCCGGCTCAGGTTCTCCAGCCCGAAGACGTTGAGTTCAGGGACGAGCGCCGCCTCCTTCTCGTTTTCCTTGGGGATGACAATCCCTTCAAAGCTTTCCCTCTTCGCCAGGAGCGCCACGGGGAGAATTCCCCGCGCCGGCTTGAGCTTTCCATCCAGGGCCAGCTCTCCCAAAAAAAGATAGCGGGACAAACGCTCAAAGGGAAAAACGCCGAGCTGGGCCAGAAGCCCCAGAGAGATGGGAAGGTCGAAAGCCGAGCCTTCCTTTCTCCGGTCCGCCGGAGCCAGGTTGATGGTGAGCTTGCGGGAGGGCAGCAGGTAGCCGCAGTTTTTGAGGGCCGCCCTGACCCGTTCCTTGCTTTCCCGGACGGCCGTGTCCGGGAGCCCGACGGTGATAAAATTGGGCAGCCCGCCGGAGATGTCCACCTCGACGTCCACCAGGTAGGCGTCGATCCCCAACAGCGCGGCGCTTGAGATTTTGACGAACATCGGGAACCGAGATATAAAGACGCCGGAAAGCGAATACTTATGTCAAATGGGATTTTGAGCCTTTAACGCTTGCCGAGACCCGTCCCCTTTTCCAGCCGACTTATCCGCAAAGTCAGGATTTCGTCTTGTCGGAGAATTCGCTGGAGAGTTTTTCGATCTCTTTCTCGATGTCGTCCTCGGTCTTGATCTTGACCTTGGTCATCTTGAACGGAGCCGGCTGGGGCGGAGGCGCGGCTTCGGCGGCCGGAGCGGGCTTTTCCTTTTTCTGGATCTTCTCATCGATTTCCCGCTTGATCAACTGGACATCGGCCTCTATGTCCATCGCCTTCTGCTTTTCGCCGAAGAGTTTCTCCCTCACCCAGGGGACGGCGAGCTTGGCGATCTCATGAAGAGTTTCGAAGACCCCCCAGCCATTGATGGCCGAGGCCTCAACAAAGGGGAGCTTTTGGGGATTGAGCAGGTTGTTGAAGGTTTCAACGGGGATGAGATTGTCCAGGTCACGCTTGTTGTATTGGAAGACGAACGGGATCGCGTTCAGGTCGATGTTGTTTCCCAGGAGGTTCCTGCGCAGGCTATCGTAACTCTCGAGGTTGGCGTCGAGGAGAGGAGCCTGGGAATCGGCCACGAAGATAAGGCCGTCAACTCCCTTGAGCACGCTTTTCCTGGAGGCTTCATAAAACACCTGACCGGGGACGGTCATGAGCTGGAAATGGACTTGGAAATCGCCGATCAAGCCGGCTTTCACCGGGAGAAGGTCGAAGAAGATGGTCCGCTCGGTATCGGATTCCAGGCAGATCAGGTCGCCGCGGTAGGAGGAATCCAGCTTGAAATAGATGTAACGGAGGTTGGTGGTCTTTCCGCTCAAACCGGGGCCGTAATAAACGATCTTGATGGCCAGATTCTTCGTCGCATAGTTGACAAAAGCCATATCCTTGCCCAGTTCCTCGTCTAATTAATTAGCACAGGCCGCCGTTGAAGTCAATGAAGAGAAAAAAAGGCTCATGGCCGGGACATCCACTCCAGGAGACGCTCGTATTTCCCGATGACGACGGGCCACGAATAATTCCGCTCGATATAGGCCCGGCCGTTCTCCCCCAGGACCGACCTCAGCCGGGAATCCTTGAGGAACAGCTCCAGGGCCCTCTCGAACTCGGCGGCATTTGAATAATACAGGCCGCATCGGCCTTGAAGACAGTGCTGCTTGAGAGGGTCTGTCGTTTCCTGGACCAGAATGGGCGTCCCAACCGCCAAAGACTCTTGGGCCGCCATGCACAGGCTTTCAAAATGGGAGGGATGGCAGGTGACCAGGGCCGAGGCCATGGCCGCGTTTTTCTCCTCGGCCGAGACAAATCCCAGGTACTTGATCCGGGGATGGGGGGGCAGCTCCATGAGGAGGTTCCCGATCAGGACCAGGCCGAGCCCGGGGTGTTTTTCCGTAAATGCCGCGTAATAATCCAGGAGTTCCCGGCAACCCTTTCCCGGTTCAATCCTCCCGGCGTAAAGGATGAAGGGTGTTTCCAGTCCGTATTTTTTAAGGAAGGATTCCCGATCCGCCCGCCCCGGGATGTCCACGCCGACCCCGACGATCTCCTGGTATTTCCCCTCGAAAGGAAAGAGACGGCCGAGCATGGCCTTCTCGGACGCGGTGTTGAACATGAACGCCTGGGCAACGGCGAACACGTCCCTCATAACGCCGAGATGGAGGGCCGGCTCGTCGTGGGCCGTGGGCACGAGGGCCTTCCGGCCCTTGATCCGCTGGATCCCCCAGACCGTTGTGTAGTAGAGATAGGTGAAAAATATGAAAATGTCATGTTCCCCTTCTTCCCGCTCCAGGGCGTCGAGGAGGCGGGGACAGAGGGGGCCCTGGCGGTCCAGCCACGCGATTTCATCCTCCCGGCCGTGCTCATGATGGAATATCCAATCCGAATACTCGTTGAAGGACTTGATCTCGCGCTCCTTGTCCACCGCGTAGCGTTTGACCTTGACGCGGTTGAGGAGGGACTTCCCCGGCGCGTATTCGTTTTTCCAGGCGATGTAGTCTTTGGCCGTGGTCGTGTATACGGTGACTTCGTGGCCGCCGGCCGCCAGGCGTTCCGCGATCAGGCGGCAGTGGAGTTCCGAGCCCCCCATCACCTCCAGGCCGTATCTCTGGACGACGAAAGCGATCTTCATGTCCGCACCCTCACCCCAGGCCTTCCAGGACCCGGAGCAAAAATTCCTCCCGCCGCTCTTTCTTGAACCTTTCCAGCCGGCGGCGTTGGCCGTCGATCACGGCCTCCCGGATATCGGCGTCGTGGGCGACGCGCGCCACCAGCTCGGCCGCCAGGTCCACCCGCTTGGTGTTGAGCAGGACGCCCGCGCCGTCGAGCGTCCAGGGTACGGCCGTCGAGTTGAAGGCGACGACCGGCAGGTCGAAGATCATGCTCTCGATGAGCGGCAGGCAGAACCCCTCATGTTCGCTCATGGAGAGAAAGACATGGCAGGCCCGGTAAACGGCAAACATCTCCTCGTCGGGAAGATGGCCGGTGAAGACAATCTCCTCGGGCTTGAGGTAGAACTCGTCCGCCATACAAACCAGGCTCTCGTAGTATTTGGGAAGGGAGCCGGTTTTTCCCACGACAATCAGGCGGACCAGGGGCGAGATGTACTTTTTATAATAGAAGGCGACGCGGATGAGGTCCTCGATCTTCTTGTTGGGGACGACCCGGCCGACGAAGAGGATGTTGGTCCGGTCGTCCGCGAATAAACTCCGGACGAATCGGCTTGCCGGTTTCTCATATTTCGCGAAATCGATATAGAGAGGGAAGACTTCGGACTTTTTGAAGCCCAAACCGCGGAGTTCCTGACAGTTGAATTCTGAGTCGGCCAGCGCCAGATCGACATGGGAGGCCAGCGTCTCGAGTTCCCCCCGGCCCGCCTGCGCTAAGTTGACCATCTCCTCGCTGAACCCGGCGAAGAACTCCGGGGCGGTGATGTTGTGGTGGATGATGACCCTCTTTCCCCGGGATTCGATGAGGCCCTGGGTCAGGGGCGACGGGAGGGCAAAATGAAGGATGGCGATGTCCCCCGGCTCCTGCGCCGGGAATGACAAAAACGGTCGGGACTCCTCTTCCAGGCCCCGGTCGCAGGTCAGCCGGTATATGTCTGAGGGGAAGCGCCGGGACCTGAAGAAATTTCTCAGGTGCCGGGCTTCGTCGCCGATGGCGTCACCGCGATGGAAGGCGGGAACAAACTGGTCGATCCTCATCCCAGGGCCACCCTTTCGATGTGGTCCATCAGGACCCGGCTGACGTTTTCCCGGCGGTATATTCCCAAAGCCTTGAGCTGAGATGCGATGATCTTCTTCTTCAGCCTCTCGTCCCGGAGCACGGCGTCGATGATCGCGGCCGTCCGGAAAAGATCCTTCCTCGTGATTAAAACGCCGCCGCCGTTCATGGTTTCGCCGACCGCGGCCGCGTCGAAGGCCACCACGGGAATCTTCCGGTGAAAAGCTTCGAGGAGCGGCACGCCGAACCCTTCGTGCTCACTCAGACTGAGGTAAAGGTCCGCCGCTTCATAATAAGCCAGGAGGTCTTCGAACGGCACGTGGCCGGTGAGATGGACATCGCTCACCCGGAGCCCGTCGATCAGCCTGATCAGGCCGGCGTAATATCTCTCCATGCCGCGATAATCCCCGGCCAGGATAAGCTGGGAATCCGGGTTGAAGTGCTTCTTATAAAAATGAAAAACTTTGATGCAGTCTTCGAACTTCTTGTTGGGGATGACCCGGCCGACGAAGAGCAGGGTCGTCTTCCCGTTCTCGTAGATCTTCCGCGTGACGGGATTCCCGGGTGCGTCGAACTTGGCGAAATTCATGAGGATGGGCAGCACGCCGGTGCGGGAATATCCGGACGACTCCAGTTCGCGGCGATTGAACTCCGAGTCGCCCAGCGCCAGGTTGACCTTGTCCACGAAGAGCTTGATTTCCAGCCGGCCCTTGTAACATTCCCGTGCCAGGAGGCGGTGTGAATCAATGAAGTACTCGTGGGGGGTGATGTTGTGGTAGATCATGATTTTCTTGTCGGGGATGCGGAAGAAGAGCTTGGAGACGGGCGAGCCGATGGAGAAATGGAAAATGACCACGTTGCCGGGCGCGCTGAACTTCTTGTAGTCCCGGTAGTCGCGGCTGAACGAAGCCATCTTGGGGTCGACGAACCGGGTGAAGATCTCGGAGCGGTGGCCTCTCTCTCGAAGCACGCTCCGGATCTCCAGCATCTCGTCCGATATGGCGTCGCCGTAGGACAGCGAAGTGGCGAACTGGTGGATTTCCCTCACGGCCGCTTGTCCCTTTCCAGCCTGTTCAGGATGGCCAGATACTTATTCTCGACGATGTCCCAGGTATAATTGGATTCGTAATAGGCCCGGCCGTTTTCGCCCAGGCGCTCGCGGAGGCGCGGCGTCGCGAGAAGCAGGGCCAGCGCCTCCCTGAACTCTTCGTAATTCTCGTAATACAACCCGCCGTTGGAGCGAAGGCACTGACCTTTGAGGACCTCGCATTGGGCGTTGGCCAGCACGGGCTTACCCAGGGCCCAGGCCTCAAGCGTGACCATGGACAGACTCTCGAAAAACGAGGGCATGACGAGGAGCGTCGCGCCGTTGAGGGCGTTGAACTTGTCCTCTTCGTTCAAAAATCCGAGGTAGAGGAGGTCGGGATGGGAAGGGATGCGGAGGATGGTGCTTCCGGTCAGGACGAGCTTAATTGTGGAGCCTGTTTCCTTCTTGTATCTTAGGAAATATTCAAACAGCCTGTGGCTGCCCTTGTTTTCGTCGATCCGGCCGATGTAGATGATATAATCGCCCTCAAGGCTGAATTTCCGGCGGAACGCCTCCGCCGAAAATTTCTCGGGGATGTCGATGCCCATGCCGACGACATCGCCCGGGATGTGTTCGACAGCCGAGGCCGATTGGATCATCCGGCGCTCCTCCAATGAGTTGTAAATAAAGGCCCGGGGCAGAAGGAACAACTCCTTAAAAATTCCGAAATTGATGACCGGGTCCTTTTCCGCGGTCGGCACGAGGAGACTCTTGCGCGGGACGGCCCGGATCCCCCAGTAGGAATGGTAGTAGCGGTAGCTGAAGAAGATGAAGTAATCGTAGTCCGCCTCGTGCTCCTTGATGTAGCGGATGAGGCCGGGCGCCAGGGGGCCTTCCTCGTCCAGCCAGCGGAGTTCGTCCTCTTCCCGGTGCTCGTTCCCGAAAACGAAGTTCTGGATGCGGCCGAAGCGCTCCGGATGGCGGGGCCGCGTCACGGGGAATCGCCTCACCTTGACGCCGTTGATTGTTTCCTCATCCCGGGGATAGTGATTCTTCCAGGTGATGTAATCGAACGCCTTGGTCGTCAGGACCTCGGCCTCGAAGTATTTTTTCATGTGCTCGGCGACCCAGCGGCAGTGCAGCTCGGCCCCGCCGTTGATCTCCAGGCCGTAGCGTTGAACGACGAACGCGACCTTCATTTGAGCACTTCTTCTTCCAGGGCCCTCTCCCGCCTCCCCAGGAACTCGAAGTCTTTCTCCATGATCCGGACTTTGTTCTTGAGCGTTTCCTCCTCGATCTTGAGCTTGGTCAACTCCACGACCAGGTTATGGGACAGGTTGTGGAGGAGCTTGGCATAATCCCGGAGGGAAACGACGTCTTCCCGGAGGGGGGGGATCTCGGCGTCCATCCTGCGGCTCATGGCGTCGCTGAGCTTGGCCAGCTCCTTCTCCACGGTGACGAAGAGATAATCCAGGCGGCGGTTGGTTTGGTCGAGGGCGACGATCGTCTGCCGCAACTCTTGCTGGACGGGAAAGACCAGAAATTTGACGAGCGGAGCGAAAGGCCGCATGACCCTGAGGAGGATCCTCTTCATCCGGGCTTTAAAGCCCGAGGGCCCTTCTCCGGCCGCGGCCGGGGGGACCATCCCCTCGGGCCCGAGGGGGGAAGGCGGCGCCTCTTCGAACATCGGATGCGGCCGGGCCGCGATCGCCCGCTTGATCTGGTCCATGATCGCGGCGACGTCGACGTTGTTGTAATCGATTTTGATGGGCGTTTCTTCCCGCGTCCGGGGTTTGGGGTCTTCGCTCATGGACTTTCCTCCCGTTCCTCAGGAATTTTTCCTGAAGAGATGGTTCTCATAGACGCTCTGGACGTCCTGGATGTCCGGAAGGGGATGGAGTTGCATCTCCTCGATCTCCCGGACCTCCCGCTCACTCAGGGTCCCGTCCTTGAGCTTGTCGGCGATCCGGCGCTCGATGCTCTTGGCAAGCTTCTGCGCATCCTCGATCGAAAGGCTTTTAATCTCAAAAAAATCCGGCATGTTCGTTCCTCCTCCCCGGACGTCACTTGATATAACCGAGCGTTCTCAACTGTTCCTCCAGCTCTTTATTGAGCAAGGATTTGCTCGGCCGCTTCTTCGGGCCGCCGGCATAGAGCTCCCGCACCATCCGGGCCAGCCGGTTGGCGACCTCCGGCTTTTGTGAGACGAGGTTTCTCTTCTCCACCGCGTCGTTGGACAGATCATAAAGTTCGGCCGCCGGAGGCACGGCCGGGAGCGGCCTGTAATAATCCATTTCCTTGGGACCGAGGCTGCGGTTGAGAATGAACTTAGACCTCCCTTCGTTCGTGGTCACCGTGTGCGGAAGGGCCTCCCCTCCTCCGGCCGTCTCCTTTCCGCCGCATCCTTCCAGGAGCAGCCAACAGGTATCGGCCCAAAAAGTCCGGTCCCCTTTATCCCGGCCGCTGACGACCGGTATCAGACTCCGGCCGTCCAGGCTCAGGCCTTTCGCCTCCACTCCCATGACATCGAGGACGGTCGGCATGATATCCACGATCCGGACGATGTTGTCGACCCGCGCACCTTTGTTACGGGAACCTGGGAACTTGATGACGAGCGGGATGCGGATGCTCTCCTCATAGAGATGGGCGCCGTGGAGCCACGCGCCGTGCTCATAGAATTCCTCGCCGTGGTCGCTGGTCAGTATGATCAGCGTTTCATCATAGAGGTTCAGGGCCTTCAGCTTCTCGATGAGCGTTTTCACCAGGGACTCGTCCGTGTATCGGATTTCGCCGTCGTAAAGGCCGACGACGTTCCGCCGTTCTCTGTCCGGAAGCTCTTTGAATACGCTCGCTTTGCCTTTGAGATAGGCAAAGAAATCCAGCTTCTGCCACAGCGCATCCTCATCCAGGAACATGCTGTTATACGGAGCGGGGCATTCGTAGGGCAGATGGGTCTGATAGGTATGTAGAAAGAGGAAAAAGTTCTTGTCCTTGTTGTCTTCCAGCCAATTCGAGGCGGTACGGGCGACCAGCTCCGCGGAATTATTATGGTTTACCGCCCCATCCCCTTTGTTGTAGGTTTCGAAACCCCGGGAGAAGCCATAAAACGAACTGACGAACCCGCCGCCGGTGACGGCCGCGCAAAAGAAATTGTTCAGCCGGAGCATCTCGGCCAGGGTGATGAGCGAAGCATCTATTTTTTCATCGGGATTGTAAACTCCATGGTTCATTCCGAACAGGGAGGTGAGGAGCGAGACATGGGCCGGCAGGGTCCAGGAAGAGGAAGAATAGGCTTTATCGAAGACCACTCCGTCGGCGGCCAACGCGTCCAGGTTGGGGGTGGTCGGCCGCTCGTACCCGTAAGTATGAAGGTGATCGGCGCGCAGCGTGTCCACCGAGATCAGGATAACGCCGCGGGTTTTCCGGCCGGCCGTGTAAACCACGGGATTATGCCAGAAGGAAAAGGCCCGGCCCTCGCCTTCCGTGGATAGAATGATTCGGACTTCGCCCTTAACATTGGGCAAGGGGACCTTGTGCTTCGCTATCTCAAGAGTGCGTTCCTCTTTGACGGGAGGAAGCGGCACGAACTTCTGGAAAACGGTTCTCTTCCGGCTGCCCAACTCAACCTGGACTTGGAAATTTACGCCCCCGGCTTCGGCCGGAAACGGACTGCCGAGAATCTCAAAATTTTTGTCCCGGATGATGCCCGTGCTGAATTCCAGCACGCCCCCCTCCGGGATGCGTAAGTTGAAGCCATATTCGCTCTTGGGCGGCGCGAACAGCATATCGATCTCCACAATCCCAAGGTCGATTTTTCTCTTGACGCCGTATGGGTTTTCCCCTGTTCCAAGCTCAATCAGGGGAATGGAATTGATCGGGACAAAACGCTCCCTTTCTGTGCCATTTAATCCGGCGAGATAGCTTTCGCCGATATTTTCCTTTTTCAGGCGGTCCATCAGACGGATCGTGTGAAAACCGTCCCGGTCCGCTTTCCGGCAGGCAGAGGAGAGCGTTAAAAGAGCCAGAGATAGAAGAACGACACCGAATTTACCATGAATAGTGAGCATTTTGTCCGGCTAAAGGGAGATTTTAACCGTTTTGGAACGGACATTCAATATCTTTCAAGGCCGAGGACGAACCCTCTGCTGCTCGCCGTTGAAACTGGATGCCATTCCATGCTAACCTGCATTATTCATAATTTTTAAGTTGGAGAGGCGGAATCAATGAATGCTTCAGGGGGGAAGACCAGGATGGATGAAGCGACCATGTCGGGACTTCGGGAGCGAGTCCATCCCGGCCTTCCCCCCATATAGAACCAGGTTTATGAATCATGCAGGATAAATAGGGAAAGAAGGGAAAACCATGAGCGCGCGGCGGAAAAAGATACGGGTCGGCGTGATCGGCGGCGCCAGTCCTGATAAAGCGTCGCTTGATGCCGCCCGATTGGTAGGCCGCCTGATCGCCCGGAAAGGCGCCTCCCTGGTTTGCGGAGGCTTGGGCGGAATCATGCAAGCGGCGGCGGGCGGGGCGAAGGAGGAAGGCGGCCTGACCATCGGCATCCTTCCGGGCTGCAGCCCTGCCGACGCCAATCCCTATATCGATATCTCCATCGCCACCGGCATGGGGTATTCACGGAACTCGCTCGTGGCTATGAATGCGGATGTTCTTATCGCCATCGACGGCGAATACGGCACCCTCTCGGAAATCGCCTATGGCTGTATTTACGGAAAAAAAGTGATCGGCCTCGGCACCTGGGACATTCCGGGCGTCATTCCGGCCGGTTCTCCGGAAGAGGCCGTGGACCTGGCCTTAAAATCAACATGACGCGGATCAGCCCGGAGAGGGCGGGCCGCTGGACCGAGATGCGGAACTACAAGATGATCCTCGCCTATGACGGAACGGAGTTTTGCGGCTGGCAGCGCCAGCCCGCAGTTCGGACGGTCCAGGGCGAGTTGGAAGCGGTCCTGTCCAGAATCACTCAAAAAAAGGTCGCGGTCATGGGCGCCGGCCGGACCGACGCTGGAGTCCACGCCCGGGCCCAGGCGGCCCACTTCCGATCCGACACCGTTTTGCCCCGGGAGGAACTTCTCCGTGCGGCAAACTCCCTTCTTCCCCGCGACATCAGGATTCTTGCCCTGACCCGGGCGTCCGACTCTTTCCATGCCCTGAGATCGGCCCGTTCGAAAGTCTATGAGTACCGGATCTGGAATTCCCCGAGGATCAGCCCCTTTCTGATACGCTATGTTCTTTATTGGCCACACGAACTCAATATATCCCGGATGGAGGAGGCGGCCAGGCTCTTTGAACGGGAAGCCGATTTTTCGGCTTTTTCCTCCAACCGGCTCCTTCATCCCGTGCGGAAAATCCTCCGCTCCCGGATCAGGAAAAGGGGCGCGCAGATCATCTACGCCGTTGAGGCCAATGGATTCCTGCGTTATATGGTGCGGACTATTGTGGGGACCTTGATCGAGGTCGGCCGGGGGAAAATGCCGCCATCGCAGATTGAAGAAATTTTCCGGAAGAACGACCGTTCGCTCGCCGGAAACACCGCCCCCCCCGAAGGCCTCAGCCTCGTCAGAGTGAAATACTAGGAGGATAAATTCAGCCCCATGACGTAGGCGTCTTCGACGGGATTGGAGTAGTAATTCTTTCTCACGCCCAGCGTCCGGAAGCCGAGCTTCCGGTAGAGGAAGAGGGCCGGCAGGTTGCTCGTCCGGACCTCGAGCGAAATGAACGTCGCCCCGCGCGCCCCCGCTTCTTCAATCACCTGGCGAAGGGCCGCCTCACCCGCTCCGGAGTGCCTGTAGTCCGGGAAGACGGCCACATTGTTGATCTGGACCTCATCCTTGATTTGCCAGTAGATGATATAGCCGATGACCTTTTTCTGCACGGCATGGACAATGACATAGGGATAGGAGAACGGCCGGTTCTGGATTTCGCCGCGAAACGTGTTCTCATGCCAGGGATTGGAAAAAGACATCTGCTCGATCGCCATGACCGTGGGAAGGTCATCGTAGGTCATCCGCCTCAGGAAGATGAATTTATCGGGAAGCACGTAGGTGCTCACTTTTTCTCCTCGGCCTGGGACCTCCGGAAATAAATGGGTTCCAGCGCCTTGAAATCCACAGTCTGGTGTTTCATGAGCTTTTCGTATCCTATCATACCGACTTCGGCGGCGATAAATGTCGATCGCGCGGAGAACCTGGCTTTGTCGCGGAGGTAGGCCGCGATTTTGTCTCCATAAACGCGGACGCCGCTCCCCAGGAAATGGATGATCCGCCGGGACGGAAGGAGCGAGAGGAAACCATCCGGCGGATAGGCGCCCTGGGGGATGATCTCCCTCAATCCCCTCTTCCCCGTCTCGAAAAGGGCGGAGTAAATCTCCCCTTTCTTGGCGTCCACCACGGGCGCAACAAGCCGCGCCGCGCCTTCCCGAAGCTTCCAGGACAGGGCTTCCAGGGTGGAAACCGCGGCCACCGGCTTGCCCGAAGCGTAAGCAAATGCCTTGACCGTGCTGAGGCCGATGCGGATGCCTGTAAACGAACCCGGCCCGGCGGCCACGGCGAAACCGTCCAGGTCCTCAATCTTCAGGCCGTTTTGTTTCAGGAGGAAATCGACCGAGGCGAGCAGCCGCTCGGAATGCGAAAGCTTGGCTTCGCTCGAAATCTCGCCGACCGGGCGCGCGTTGTCGAGAAGGGCGACCGAGCCGCTCGTCGTGGTCGTGTCCAGAGCCAGAATTTTCATCTCTTGCCGCCGGCCTGTCTTTTCCCGTACTCGAACAGGTTGTTGGATCGAAAGATCTCCAGCTGGACCACGCTCATAGGCTGCGCTTTGAAAGGAATATTCTTCGTCAGATTCAACCCTTCGCCCGTCACAAAATCAAGGCGGACCTCGTCTCCGCTCTCGAGCTTTCCGTTCCCGACCAGCTCCTCGAGACCCGTGATGGTGAGGACAGGAAAACCCGAGTTGACGGCGTTGCGGAAATATATCGAGGAAAAGGACGGGGCCGCGACGGCGCCGATGCCGAGGCTGATGAAGCAGTCCACCGCCTGCTGCCGGGAGGAGCCGGCTCCAAAATTCCGGCCGGCCAGGATGACATCGCCCGGCCGGGCCTTCTGTGGAAAGTCTCTCCATCCCTCGAGGTTTCCCAGGGCATTAACGCCCATCTGAGAAATGTCGGTGATGTGGAGGAAGGCGTTGTGGTAGATCTGGTCGGTGTCGATGTCTTCAATGAGCTTTCCCGCTTTATCCAGCAGGACCCAGATTCTTCCCTGATGCCGTGTTTTGTCCATGATCACAAACCCTCGGGGCCGCAGATTTCGCCGCGCAGGCAGGAGGCGGCGACCACCTCGGGAGAAGCCAGATAGGTCGAGCCCTTCCCCTGCTTCCCGGGGAAATTCCGGTTACCCGTGCTGATCTGCACTTCCCCTTTTCCCGTCAACCCCACGTGGCCTTCGGCACACCCGCCGCAGCCCGGGTTAACGATGATGGCGCCGCTGCGGAACAGATCCTCCAGGATGCCTTTTGCCAGGAGTTCCTCGTAGACGCGTCGCGTCGCCGGAACGATCTTAAGCATGACACTCTTGGCCACCCGGCGGCCTTTGAGCACGGCGGCGGCCGCGGCAAAATCCTCCACCCGGCCGTTGGTGCAGGAGCCGATGAACCCGGATTGGATTTTCGTACCCAGGAATTCGGAGACGTCCCGGACGTGCGAGGGCGAAGGCGGCTCGGCCACCTGGGGAGGAAGGCCGTCGAGGTTGAGCTCGATCTCATTGCGGTGAGAAGCGCCCGGGTCCGCCTCGAAAAGCGACACCGTCTGTCCCGCGAACGCCTCCATCTCGGCCCTGGCCGCAGGGCCGACTTCGGGAATAAACCCGATGATCCCGGCCATCTCCGTGACCATGCTGCAGAGCGTGATCCGGCCGGCGAGCGTCAGCCGGCCCATCGCCTCCCCCATGAATTCAGCGGCTATCAGGGCGATCTTTTTTGTGCCCAGCTCCCGGCACAAAAACAGGGTGATATCTTTGGCCGATGTCCCCGGCCGCGGCGTTCCCTTGAGGACGACCTTCGCAGTCTCGGGCACTTCAAACCAGGTCTTTCCGGCCCGGAAGGCGAAGGTGATATCCACATCGCCCATGCCCTGGCCGAACGAGCCCGCCGCACCCAGGATGTTCATGTGGCTGTCCGTGCCCACGACCGTGGCGTTGGGCCGGGCCAACCCCTCCTCGATCAGGACATGGGTGCCGATCCCCCGGTCCACGTCAAAAACCTCGATGCCGTGTCGGGCCGCGAATTCCCGGCAGAGCTGCTGGTTATCGGCGTAGCGGAGGGTGCAGGCCGGGACGCAGAGGTCGAAGGTGAAGAACGTTTTCTCGGGATCGGCGAGCGGCGAAGCACCGTACTCCCGCTCATAGTTCTTGACGACGTTAGGCCCGCCGAAATCGCGGGCCGTGCGCACGTCGAGGTCCATCCAGACGATCTTCCCGGCCGAAACCTCGTCGGCCGTGTGGGCCTGAATGATCTTTTCAATAATGGTCCGTCTCATGGGGAAATCCTAAAGCTTCGAGGCAACCGCCCGGCCGACTTCGAGCGTCGTCGACTTTCCGCCCATATCGTAGGTCCGGACCTTGCCTTCCTTGATAACTCCGGCGATGGCGCCTTCGAGGCTTTGCGCTTTGCCCTTCTCACCTAGCCAATCCAGCATGAGATGGACGGCCAGCAGCATGGCCATGGGGTTCACCTTGTAGAGACCGGCGTACTTGGGCGCCGAGCCGTGGGTGGGCTCGAACACGCCGTACTTATCGCCGATGTTGCCGCTCGAAGCGAAGCCCAGGCCGCCGATTAGCTGTGCAGCAAGGTCGGAGATGATATCGCCGAACAGGTTCTCGGCCACCAGGATGTCGTAGTCTTGGGGATTTTTCACCAGCCACATGCACATGGCATCCACGTTCGCTTCTTTGAACTCGATGTCGGGATAATCTTTGGCCACTTCGCGGCTGACGCCGAGCATCAGGCCGCCCGTTTCCCGGAGCACGTTGGGTTTTTCGACGATGGTCACCGAGCGGCGCTTGTTCTTGCGGGCGTATTCGAAGGCCGCCTTGACGATCCGGTGACAACCTTTCTTCGTCATGATCCGCGTCGAGAGGGCGATCTCGTCGAGCGGCGTGTCCTTGAACGCCTTCATTTTTGGATGAACCATGAGTGCATCCTTGACCGCCTGAGGGAGCGGACAGAATTCCACGCCCGCATACATCCCTTCGGTGTTCTCCCGAAAGATGACCAGGTCGATATTGTCGCGGTAATTCAGGGGATTGCCGGGATAAGCTTTGCAGGGCCTGAGGTTGGTGTAGAGGTCGAATTCCTGGCGAAGCCGGACGATGGGGCTGAAATAGGAATATCCCTTGCCGAAGAGTGAGGGGGCGAGCTCCGCCGCCGCATCCTCTTTCGGCTTGGAGGTGATGGCGCCGAAGAGGCAGACGTCGGTCTCCCGCAGGAGTTTCAGGGTCCGGTCCGGAAGGGGATTCCCTTCCCGGCACCAGAATTCCCAGCCGATGTCGCCGTAAACGAATTCCGCATCCAGGCTCAGGCGTTCCAAAACGAGCACAGCCGCTTCCATGACATCACGGCCCACTCCGTCGCCGGGGAGCATTGCGATCCTATATCTCGGCATTCTTCCTTCCTTACATGAAGATTTCGGTTTTATGACAGCCTATCTATCATCTCTGAAGCCCGTTCTCCGGTCAAGACCGGACAGCTTACCGGCTTTCCTTCTTGCGAGCCTCCAGCTTCTTTTTCGTGTATGGGATCAACCCGCCCGCCTCCAGGATTCCGATCACGGATTCGGGCAGCGGCGGAAAGGGGAAGGCGCCCTTGGCCGAGAGGACCCGGCCGCCGCCGAAATCAATCTCGACTTCGTCCCCCGCCTCGAGCCTGTCAACCGCTTCCGGGCATTGCAGCACGGGAAGCCCCAGGTTGATGGCGTTCCGGAAATAGATCCGGGCGAAGGAGCGCGCCACGACCGCCTGGACGCCGGCGTATTTCAGGCAGGCGGCCGCCTGCTCGCGCGAGCTTCCGCAGCCAAAGTTCGTGCCGGCGACGATGACGTCTCCGGGCTTCACCCCGGCGGCGAACCCGGGATCCAGGTCTTCCATAGCGTGCTTCGCCATTTCCTCGGGCGGCATGATCGTGTATGTATATTTTCCCGCGAAAATGACATCGGTGTTGATGTCGTTCCCGTACTTCCAGACTTTGCCTTTTCTCATAGGAATTTCCTCGGATCGGTGATTTTTCCTTCAAGGCAGGAAGCGGCCACGGTGGCCGGGGAGGCGAGATAGATCTTGGAATCCCGGCTCCCCATCCGTCCCTTGAAATTCCGGTTGGCCGTGCTCAGCGCCGTCTCGCCCGGCGCCAGGACGCCCTCGTGAGCGCCCAGGCAGGGCCCGCAGCCTGGGTTGAGGATGACGCAGCCGGAATCGTAGAGGTCGGCCAGAAGTCCGTTGCCGAGCGCTTCCCGGTAAACCTCGCGTGAGGCGGGGAGGACGAGGACCCGGACCGAGGAATGGATTTTCCGGCCCCGCAGGATCCGGGCCGCGGCCTCGAGATCCTCGATCCGTCCGTTGGTGCAGGTCCCGATCAGGCCCTGGTGGAAGGCCGTGCCCTCCACCTCGCTCACCGGCTTAACGTTGTCCACCGTATGAGGGCAGGCCACCTGGGGCTCAAGAGCGGCCAGGTCATATTTCAGGACGTATTCATAATCGGCATCCGGGTCGGACCGAACGAGCTCGAAATCATCCTTGGCCCGGCCTTTGAGCCAGGATAAAGTGACGTTGTCCGGTTCGAAATAGCCGTTCTTGGCTCCCATTTCGGCGGCCATGTTGCAAAAGACCAGGCGCGAGGCCGTGCTGAAGTCTCCGGCGGCAGGTCCGGCGAACTCAACAGCCCTGTAATCCGCCATGTCCGCCCCTCCCCTTCCGATAATATAAAGGATAACGTCCTTGGCATAGACGCCCGCCGGCAAGACGCCGGTCATCTCGATGCATATCGTCTTGGGCACGCGGAGCCAGATCTCGTCCGTTCCCCAAATGGACGCGGTTTCGGAGCGGCCGATGCCGGCGGCGAAGGCGCCGAAAGCGCCGTAGGTCGTGGTGTGGGAATCGCTGCCGACGATGAGTTTCCCAGGCAGGGCGAATCCTTTCTCCGGGAGAACCTGGTGGCAGATACCGCAGGCGATGTCATAGAAGTTCGGGATCCGCTGCTCGGCTACGAACTCGCGGACCGTCTTGTGGTTCTGGGCGTGCTCCTCCGAGGCCGCGGGCACGACATGGTCGAGGATAATGACGATCTTCCGCGGATCAGCCACCCGGCTGATGCCGAGCTTGCGAAATTCCTTGATGATGGCCGCGGAATTGTCATGGGAGAGGATATAATCCGGGGACACGGTGACGACCTCCCCGGCGCGGACCTCCCGGCCCGCCTTCCGGCCGAGGATTTTTTCGCTCAGTGTCTTGCCCATACGCCCCTCCTTCCGGGCCTACGCCTTCAGCGTGTCGAAATTGACGAAATCGGCGTGGTGGACGATGACGGCTTCGACCGTCCGCTTCCCGCCCTCTCCTTCCCTGCTGTGGACGGCGATGATATGCACCACTTCGGGCGGAAGCCCGTAGCCGAAGGCGAAAGCGGCGCCGGAGATGGGATGGCGGAGCAGCTCGCCCTCGCGGCTCTTGACAAAGGCGCCCTTGTCCTTCCGGTATTCGAAGAGCTTGCCGATGTCGTGGAGAAGGGCGCCGGCCAGGAGAATGTCCCGGTCGACCGGGACCCGGCCGCCGTATTGCTCCTCCAGGACCTCGGCGATCTTGAGCGAGGTCTGGGTGACGGCCCGGGTGTGCTGGATGATGTTGATCTTGGTCCCGGGAATGAGCAGCGTGAATGGAATCCCGGTCAGTTCCTGGATCGTCCAGCCGCTCCGCTCCACGGCGTCCTGCCATACTGTCTCGGTTTTTTTGCGGAGCCCGGCTTCCTTGATCATCTGAATTTCGGGGATAAGCGCCAGCAGCCGTTTTTTCATAATTCACTCCTTGCGCACCGGCCCGTCGTACTCGAAGTCCTCGGGGTGGATCTTGCGCATGGGCTTCATGCGCGTCTTCTCCTCGTGGATGTGGGCCACCAGGCCCGGCACCCGGGCGATGATAAAGAAAGCGTTCCCGATATCGGACGGGATACCGAGTTCGCAGAGGACGGCGGCGATGGCGCCGTCCACGTTGATGGGCAGGGGTTTGCCCGTCTGTCCCTTCAGGACTTCCTCGCACTCGCGGGCGATGCGGATGAACTCGCCGGCCGCGCCGGCTTCTTCGGCCAGTGTGAAAAGCCTTATAGTCCGAGGGTCCTGGGTATGGATGCGGTGACCGAAGCCGGAAGCCCGCTGCCTCTTGTCCTTCATTTCTTTTAAAACCTCGGCCGCGGCGTCCTTGGTGGCGATGCTCTTGTCTTTGGCTCGGCGGTTGATTCTCTGGAAGAGGAGCATGCCCTCTTCGACGGCTCCGCCGTGGAAGCGGTTAATGGCCAACACTCCCGCCGCCACGGCCGCGTTCAGCTCCGCGCCCGTGGAGGCGACCGTCCGGGCCGTCAGGACTGAGGGCGGGCTCGCGCCGTGGTCGATGGAGGAGACGAAGACGGCGTCGACGAGCTTCCCCACCTCGGGCGTGGGAAGCTCTCCCTTCAAAGCCAGGTAGATAGCCTGGGAAAAAGTGATTTTCCCCATCAGCTCGTCCAGTGCGTAGCCCCTCAGTCGGATTTTATTGGGCTCGACGTCGGTGATGCCCGTTTTCCAGCGAAATTCGCTCATAGGCCCTCCTTTTCCGCTCCCGCCGATGCCGTTTTGTCGAGTCACGGCGGGCAGCAATCATTCCCTTTTCGGCCAAGCCGTGCCGGGGAACATTTCCAGCCGGCGAGTCCCAGCCGTCCCCCTTTAGCCTGCATTATTCATAAACCGGGTTCCGTACGGGGGGGGCAAGAATGGACTCGCTCCCCAAGTCCCAATATGGTCGCATCATTCATCCCCGCCTTCCCCCTTGAAGCATCCATTGATTCCATCTCTCCAGCTTTTAATGAATAATGCAGGTTAGGCGATTTGGTTTAAAATTTCTAGGGCTTTTTTCGGGATGTCCGAAATAGCATCCACAACATGGACGCCGGCGTCTTTCAATCTCTTCACTTTGGTCTCGTAAGAGCCTCGCGATCCTTCGACGATGGCGCCGGCATGCGAAAAGCGAGTGCCGGACTTGGCCGCCTTGCCGCCGATGTAGGCAACGAGGGGCTTGCGGAATTTTCCCCCCTCGATGAGTTCGGCCACCCGCTCCTCCTGTGTCGTCCCGATCTCGCCGAACATGACGGCCAGCCGCGTTTCCGGGTCTTCGTTGAAGAGTTCCATGACCTCGGGATGGGATAGCCCGATGATGGCGTCGCCTCCGACGTGAACGATGGTCGTCTGTCCTAGGCCAGCCTGCGTCATATAGTAGGAAATGGCCGAAGTCATGCCGCCGCTCCTCGAGCTGACGCCGACCGGGCCGGGACGGAACCACTCCCGCGCGCTCTCCGCCCGGCCGCCGATCATGCCCAGGACCGCTTTGCCTGGGCTGATCAGTCCGAGCGTGTTGGGGCCGACGAAGCGCGCGCCCTTCTCCCCGGCTACGGCGGCGATCTCGAGGACGTCGTAGATGGGCACCCGATCGGGGATGATGACCAGGAGTCTGACCCCGGCATCCATGGCTTCGAGGGCGGCGTTCTTGACCAGGGCGGCCGGGATAAAAATTACGCTGATATCGATCGGCCCCGCCTTCTCCCAAGCCTCGGCCACAGAATCGAAGACCGGGATGCCGTAAACTTCTTGTCCGCCCCGGCCGGGCGTTACGCCGGCCACGACCCGGGTCCCGTAGTCCTTCATGAGCTGCGCCCGGACGACGCCTTCGCGTCCGGTGATGCCTTGGATGACAACCCGCGACGTTTCATTGACCAGTATGGACATGTCAGCTCCCGGGCTCCAGCCCCGTCGGAAAGCAAACCGTGTTTCGGCGTTTTCTATTCATTCTGATTCCGTTGACTCTTCCCGAATGCCTTCATCCCTGTATTCCTTGAGCCCGGGAATGGGAAGGTGAATAAAGATCGCGTCCTGTTCGTGGAACTTGCAGAAGATCTCGCAGGCCAGGCACTCGGTGCATTTGCCGCGCCGCGCGTCCTCGGCCGGGATGGCCAGCACAGGCCTCCCCTCCTCGAGCTTCAGGATGCGCGGGGCGCAGGCCTCGACGCATCCCTTGGTCTTGCAGCCAGCGCACTTGGCATGATCAATGGAAAGCTTCCCCGTGAGGATGTCGAACCCATATCCATTCGCGGGATAAACAGGGTCCTCAATCGGCCTCAGGCTGTGAAAACGGCCCGGGTTCTTCGCGATCAACTCCTCAAGTCTGCCGGCGCACATCTCCGGCGTATCGTCCCGTCCATACCCTTCGACCGGCACAGGGAGCTCTTTCAGGTAAGTGCGGAGGATTTCCTTGGCCTTTTCCTCGTAGTTGCCGCCCAGCCGGATGACGGCCGGCACGGCAAGGCATTCTTCGTGGAAAGCCTTGACCAGGCCTCGGGCCGAATGGTACTGCTCCTGGCTGGCTACGCCCGATCCCGAAGCGAAATACCCCCGGATCCCGGGTTGGGAAAGGATGATCTTGGCGGCGCGGTAGACTTTGCTCGCCGGCGGGTTGCCGCTGGTGTCGCAGAAGTTGGCCAGCCGGAAACCGCGGTTGAGGACGGCGTCCATGGACATCATGGACCCGCCGCCCCCGGCGCCGTGAAATCCGATATAGGGCTCGGCCCTGAGGTTCTTCTCGGCCATCTGGAAGAAATAAAAAGTACCGCGGTAATCCTTTTCCTCGACCTTGTAAGCGATCTTTTCGAGCTCGGTCGGCGGCCGGTCGAATTCGCGCGCCACCTCGATCCCCATCTCGGGATGGCGGAAGACTGCGTAATCGTCCACCACCAGGTGGCAGTCGGCTGCGAAGACGGCCTCGTCCTCGGTCAGGACGAGCGGGTTGATCTCGGCCGAGCGGGCGTCGTTCTGGCAGGCGACATGATAGAGCCGCGCCAGCACGTCGGCCAGCTTCACCAGGAGGTTACCGCCGATCCCGGCGCGGATGAGGAGGTTCCGCGTTTCGAATTCCCTCAACCCCTTCAGGATGTTGACCGGGATTTTAAAGATTTTCTCGGGATGGAGACGGGCCAGTTCCTCGATGCCCGTGCCGCCCGAGGGGCTGAAGACGAGGACGGGCCGCTTTTCTGCATCATCCAGCACCAGCCCGGCGAAATATTCGGCCTTGATTTTGAGACGTTCCTCGACCAGGATTTTGTCGACGACGAAATTCTTGACCTTCATGCCCAGCAGAGCGCGGGCTTTCTCCTCCGCCTCCTCCGGGGTCTCTGCGAATTGGATGCCGCCGAGCCCCTTCCGGCCGGTCACCCAGACCTGGATCTTGAGGACCACGGGCTTCCCGACCCGGGCCGCGGCCTCCCGGGCTTCCCCCGGTGTGGAGGCGACGCTCCCCGCCGGGACAGGAATGCCGCTCGCTTTGAGGAGCCGCTTGCTCTGGTATTCAAAAAGTCTGGCCACGTTTTCGTCCTTTCAGACTTACTATTATTTGGATATCGGAAAGCGTTGTCAACGTTTATGAGGGGGCTGTCATTTAACAATTAAAAGTGGACTGATTTTCGATGATTTAAAGTTTAAAAGTGGACTGAGGGGCCGGTATTTTTCATGAATTCGAGGTTTGAAAGATAGAATCAACGAGTGCTTTGGGGGGGGAGGGCCGAGATGGACGAAGCGACTATATCGGGATTCGGGGAGCGAGTTCCTTCCTGCCGGACCCTTATAACAGCGCCCACCCAAAATGGAGGAGAACCATTCAGGTCAGCCGTTGCCGGAGCAATTTTGAAAATGAAAAAAAGGGAGAGGGCGGGCCCTCTCCCTTTCTCGGCATATTGAGGCGGGTTGGCGGTTATTCGAACCAGATCTTGATGGTCTCGCCGTCTTCGTTGATCTCGATGATGGACATCGGGGCCATGGATTTGAGTTCCTTGAGAACCTGCCGCAGGTCGATCTCGGAATGGTGTTCGTTGAACCTCAGGTGCTCATCCTCGGCGTACTTCAGGAAAAGCTCGACCACCGAGATGGGGAGCGTCACCTTGACTTTATCCTTGCCCGTCCGGTTGTCGGTGATGAGGATCTTGAACCACTTCGCCTCTTTCTCGCCGCCGGACGATGACCCCTCGGCCAGGGCGTTTTTGATGGCCCGGAAGTCGGCACTCTCCTGGGCCATGGCGAAAAAACCCAGGAAGAAACTCATGGCCAGCACGCTCAACACCAGAGTCGCTGTTTTTTTCATATCTGTCCTCCTTGATGTTTATTTTTTGATCCATTCGATCCAGATTTTAATCGTTTCGTCTTCCTCGGTGATTTCGATGAGGTTTCCCTCGATCTTAGTCAGGTCGTCGAGGATCCGTTTCAAGTCGAATCCTTTCTGTTTGCGGATCATTTCCTTCTGGTCCTCCGGGATGGCGTTGATGGCCAGGTCGGCCAGGGACCAGGGGATTTTGATGGACAATTCGGGACTTTTCCTCCCGGCCTTGAGGACTTGGATGACGAGCACTTTCGTGCCCCGGTCCCGGTCCGGCTGCGATTTCTCAGACTCCTCCAAGGCGTTCGGATCGACCCGGAGCAGGGCGATCTTGGCCCTGTCCCGGAGCCTGTCGTCGGCTTCCTCGGAAATGAATTTTTTCAGGATGGGCACCGCTTTGGCGGCCGCCTGTTTGTCCTTGACATAGCTGAGCTGGTAGGCGGCGTAAAAGCGAACGGCCTTGTTAGGGCTCTCAAGCCGCTCCTCGATGTCTTTCAAATAGCTTTTGTCGCCCTTGTTGGTAAGGGCCAGGGCCAGGTCGATGATGGCGCTCTCGGACTCCTCGGCCAGGCTCCGGTTCGTATCCTTCATCTGGAGATAGCCTTTGAAAGCCGTCAGCGCGTCCCGCTCCCGGCCCTCCTGCTTGGCCAGGCACTTGGCCCTGTAATACGTGGCCTGGCCGGCCAACGGGCCGGCGGGGTTATTATGGAGTATTTCATCCAGCTTCGCGAGGGCCAGGTCCCACTTCTCGTCGAAGATGAGGACCTTGGCCTCCTGCAGGAGCTTCTCCTCCGCGCCGGCCTGAGCCGGCGCTTGGAGCCCCGAAGCTATGATGAACACGATTCCCAGAATCGGAATGATTTTTCTCATGTTAAACCTCGCTCCTCGCCAACTCTTTCCTCAAGAGATTGATCTTGAGGAGAATCTTTTTCTCTTCCACCAGGCTCTGGATCTCTTTCATTTCGTCCGGCGACAGGCGCCCGGCGATCTGGGCCAGCTCAAGGATCAGGATCTCAATTTGATCGCAGATCTCCTTGGCCTTGGCCATCTGGAACTTATCGAGCTGCGCGTTGAGATATTTTTTCCTGGAAAGAATGTCCCGGGTCCTCTGGACGGCCGCCGGGTCCTGGAAAAAGCCGGCCGGCTGGGCGGAGGATTGGAAAACATCCAGGATCAGGTTCTGGCTTTTTTCCAGGTAATCCAGGGTGTCCCGCCGGGCCATCTCCAGGTCCACGTTTTCCAGGAACTCCGCCGAGGCGAAGAACCTGTCCGGACGGGGTTGGCGCGGCAGACTGTTCCTCAAGACCAGCCAGGTCGCCAGCGAGCCGACGATCAGCCCGGCCAGAAGGCCGGCGTAGACCGGTTTAAGGAGGAAGGGAAAGGAAAAGATGCGGGGCAGGCCGAATTTTTTCCGCGGCCGTGCTTCCTTCTCCAGGACGCGGTCCACGATCAGGCGGGGAAGGGACTCCCAATCGACCGCCGCCAGGGCCTCCTCCATGTCGATGCCGAGAGAGTCCGCGCCTTCAAGGGTCAGTTTGAGCGTTTCCAGCTCGGCTTTGCAGACCGGGCAGGAAGCGAGATGGGCCCGGACGAAGCTCATGTCGTTCGCATCCAGCTCCCTGTAGATAAACGCCACCAGATCCCGTCTCACTCGCTCGCAGGTTTTCATCGTTCCATCCCCAGATAGGGGCCCACCAGGCCCCTGAGATTTTGAACCGCCTTGAAATGAAGGGACTTCACCGTCCCGATGGAAATGCCCAGAATCCGGGCGATTTCCTGGTACTTGAGGCCGTTGTAATGACGCATGGTGAAGATCATCCGCTGTCTTTCCGCCAGCTGCTCCAGGCAGCGCCCGAAGATGTCCTTGAGGTCCGAGGAGCGTTCCTCCCGGCCTTCATTTTCGGCGGCCAAGTTCAGCTCCTCGACGGTCTTCGAGCTCTCCATCTCCCGCCGCCGTTTATAGTGCTTCCGGTCATAATCGATGCACAGGTTCTTGGCGATCTGGAGCAGCCAACTCTGGAAATTCCGTCCTTCCTGGAACATGTCGACCTTCTGGTAGAACCTCAAGAACGTCTCCTGGAGGATCTCCATGGCGTCTTCCCTGTTCTTGAAATAGGAATAAGCCAGGAGATAAACCTTCTTCTGATAAACATTAACGAGGCGGACGAAGGACTGCCGGTCACCTTCCCTGACTCCCTGAAGAAGAGCGGATATGTCTTCATGTTGGGTGACCTGCGTCTCGTCCATCATTTCCCGTTGTCTCTCGCCGAATCGCCGCGCCCCGGCTCCATCTCAGTCGAGCCAGACCAGGACCTTGTCGTGTTCGTCGTCGACCTCGACAAGAATCCCTCGTCCGAACCGTCTGAAGTCGCTCAGGGCCTTCCAATCAAAATCATACCTTTTTCCCCATTTCTTGTCATTCTCGTGCTCGGCGAAATGCATGCCGATGTCCATGGCGGCATGGACGATCCAGAGGGGCGTCTCCACCTGGACGATCTCCCGGGAGTCTCCGTCGTAGACGAGGACGTTGAGAGAATGAGGATGTCCCTCCCTGTTCGGAGAGGCAGACTGGATCTTTTCGATCCGTTGGAGAGCCCGGTCAATATACCGTCCGGGATCGTCGACATGCTCGACCACTTTCACGTTCAAACAGCCGCTCAAAACGAGCGGCAGAACCATGGTCGCCATCAGAATAACGGTCCTTCTCGCTTTTTTCATAGTTAACCTCATCTCGTTCATTTCAATCCTTCCTACGAAGGGATTCCGGAAAAGGTTCACCCCGAAGAGAAGATTTTTTATGACTTCCGGGGAATCCGGGAGTTTAGAGGGCAAAAAAGGGGATGTTCAGCCTCTGCTCGGAAAAGGCCTGTGGATGAAAAATCTATGAGGAAAAAAAGCGGACGGACCGCCCCCCTGCGCTTGATGATCAGACCGATTCATCCCGGCTCGAGGACGGGAATCGCTCAGAAGACGGCTTAAAGGGAGATCCCGAAAATATATTAAAACTTGCGGAAAGGCTTCCGGTCCATTCCTCCGCGATCGCTGCGCTCGCCGCGCTTTTCAGTTCTGGGCTTCGCCTCGTTGACGATGATTTTCCGGCCGTCGAAATCCGTCCCGTTCAGCTTGTCCTTGGCCTGATTAGCGGCATCGGGAGACGCCATCTCCACGAAGCCGAAGCCTCGCCCCTGGAGAATGTTGACGGAACTCACATCTCCGAATGGGGAAAACAGTTCTTTCAGCTTTTCATCGGTTGTCCTGTAATTGAGGTTGCCAACATAAAGTTTTGTGAAAGACATAAAATCAAACCTCCTTGGCCTCTTTCATCGTCTTTCCCAATCTTGCCATTGAGTCACACGATCAGAGGAGCCCACATTTTTTCACATCTCCTTCCGGAAATCAAGAAAATATTTTACTCGTCTCCCTTCCGTTTTGTACGAGTCAAAATTCATTTTAAAATTTATGAATAATGCAGGTATAATGAGAGCCGAGGTTATTCCATGAAAAAAGGTACCTATGTCGTCATCATCATTCTGGTATTCGTCTTGCTCTTCGCGACCACAGTCGTTTCATTCTTCTATCTGAATTTTTCCAGGCCTCCGACCGTAAAATCCGATTCGTACCTCGAGATCGGTCTCAACGGCGCTATCCAGGACTTCGCCGTGCCCGATTTCCTGATGAGCGTTCTATCCGGCACCAGGCCCCTCTCGCTCCACGACATCTGGACGAACCTCCGGAAAGCCAAAACGGATGACCGGATTCACGCTGTCCTCCTCCGGTTGGGATCCCTCGCCTGCGACTGGGCCAAAGTGAGTGAAATCCGCGAGGCCGTCCTGGATTTCCGGTCCTCGGGGAAAAAGGTCCTGGCCTATGTCGAGGAAGAGCCTGAGTTCGATAAAGAATACTACCTGGCCACGGCCTGCGACCGGATCATCCTCCATCCTATGGGCTGGGTGGGGATCAACGGTATCGGCGGCTACGTTCCGTTTTTCAAGAAGGCCTTGGACAAACTGGGCATCCGGGCGGAATTCGAATATCTGGAGGAATACAAGACAGCCTACAACGAGTACACCGAAGACCGGTTCACCGGCCCCCATCGGGAAATGATCGAATCCATCTATAAAGACATTCTCTCCGAATACATCAAAACGGTCGCCCGGGCCCGGAAAAAGAGCGAGGAGGAAGTTCGTGGGCTCATTAACCGCGGGTTCTTCTACGGGGAAGAGGCCCTGAAAGCGGGCGTGGCGGACGACCTCCTTTACGAGGACGAGCTCCAAACCGCGCTGGCGGAGAAGGGACGGAGGATATATAAAATCTCACTCAATGAATATTCCCTGGCTGCCGCGCCCGCCGCCGGGCTGAGCCGGGGCCGAAAAATCGCCCTGATCTACGGCCAGGGGACCATCATTCACGGAGAGAACTTCCGCGAGATGATGGGGAGCACCGCCGTTTCGCGCTGGATCCGGAAAGCCCGGGAGGATTCCTCGATCGCGGCCATCGTTTTTCGCGTGGACAGCCCCGGCGGATCGGCCGTGGCCTCGGACATCATCGGCCGGGAGGTCGTCCTCGCCCGGAAAGTCAAACCCGTCGTCATCTCCATGTCGGACATGGCCGGCTCGGGAGGCTACTGGATCGCCATGGCCGGCCACAAAATCGTGGCCCAGCCCCAGACCCTGACCGGGTCGATCGGGGTTATCTCGGGGAAGTTCAACCTCGCCGGCCTTTACGAGAAGTTAGGCATCACCGCCGAAAAAGTGACCTTCGGCGAAAAGGCGGACATCTTCTCCTCATTCCGCGGACTGAAGGACGATGAGAAAAAGCTCCTCAGGGAGCAGAACACTTGGTATTACGAGCAATTCATGAGCCGCGTGGCTGAAAACCGGAACATGACCAAGGAGCGGGTTCACGCCATCGCCAAAGGCCGCGTCTGGACCGGGAACCAGGCCAAAGAGATTGGCCTGGTGGACGAGATCGGCGGCCTTTCAAGAGCCATAGAAATCGCCAAGAAGCTGGCCGGAATCCCCCAAGATGAAGCGGTAAAGCTTGATGTATGGCCAAAAAGGACCTCGTTTCTCGGCTCTCTCTTCAACAGGAATGCGGAAATGCCCGGCGTCCGGCTTCCGGGCCATTTGGACAAAGTGCTTTCCTATTATAAGATCATGGAAAAAGAGAGAATCTGGGCGCTCATGCCGTTCTGGCCGGCTTTTCAATAAGCATACGAAGAAGGGCAGATGGTTTTGTACTCACAATAGCTGCAGTTGTGCCAGTCGGGCTTGGCCGGAAAATCACGTTCCCGGATTCCTTTCTCGGCCTGGGTGATTTTTTGACGGGCTCTCTCCAGCTCTTTTTCGCCCTTGAGGCCGTGTCCGATGATGTCGGATTCGAGAAAAAACAATTGCGTCTCGACCAGGGGTGCGTCCATAGTCTTGAGGAACGACAGCGCGTATATATCCATCTGGAGGCTGTCCGCGGCTTTTTTATCCGCCTCCTTCTGGTTCTTGGCGTCTGAAGCCTTGAAATCAATGATGACCGCCCCGTCCTCGCGCAGGTCGATCCTGTCCCAGCGGCCGGTGAAGCGGACCCTGTCCTCCTGCCATTTGAAGCTTTTTTCCAGGAACGCCGGCACTCGGCCGGACGCCCGTTCCCGCCTGAAAAACCGGCCCAAGGCTTCTCGCCCCGCCTTCTTTCTCATCTCTTCATGCTCGCGGCTGAGGAATCCCTCGTTCGTCCAAACACGGTCGTATTCCGAGTAGAGATCCTCCTCCTGGACCTCCGTCCCCGCCATTTTTTTACGAAGGAGATAGTGGATCGCGTTGTGGAGGACGCGTCCGTACACGAGAGCGTGGTGGGGCAGGACGGGCACGCGGAGAACATGCCGGAACCTGTATTTCAGGGGACAGGTCAGGTAGTCATCCACCTGGAAGAAGCTCAGGGAAAGGAAGTCCTTGACAAGGATTGCGGGTGGCTTCCTCGGCCCCGCGTCCTCGAACCCGTACCTCTTGATCTCCTGATAGGCCGAGGCCCGTTCGATCTCGTCGGGAAGCTTGGGTATATCCAAAGCTTCCAGGACAAAGGGGCTGACTTTTTTCAGCCGCTTCAGCCCAAAATCGCGCGCCCAAGTCAGATACAGGAATTTTTTCGCCCTGGTCATGGCCACATAAAAAAGGCGCCGCTCCTCTTCCAGGTAGCTCTCCTCCAGGAAGCTCTCCTCCGGGGGAAGGCTTTCCTTGAGAAGCTCCTCGGGAACGGGGATCTTCTCCCGACGCTCCCGGCCGGGAAACCGATCGGCCACCAGGCTGACCATGAAAACGACCTCGAATTCCAGCCCTTTAGCCTTGTGCACGGTCAGGACGTTGACCGCGTCCTCTTCCAGCTCGGCCTCGGCGGTGGCCGGGTTATCGCCCACCTGCTGGAGGACATCCAGATAGTTGGCGAAGGACTGGAGGGAATTGTCATCGGCCAGGTCGGAAAAATTCTTGATCTTGTCGAAAAACATCCGCAGGTTCTTGATCTTGAGCTCGGATTCCTGGCTCCCCTCGCCGACCAGGGTCTTGAGATAGCCGGTCCTCTCGAGGAACGCATACAGGACCTGGCCCGCGTTACGGGAAGCTGAAAGCCGAACAAAGTAAAGGAGGTCCTCATAAATCGCCCGGATTTTAGCCGTGGAAGCCGGGCTGATGTCCACCGGGCTTTCTCCCTCATGGAGCTTGCGAAAGACATGGTGCAGCGGCAGGTTGCGCTTCTGAGCGTAGTTGGACAGAACGGTCAGGTCATACAGATCGACCCGGTAGACATCGGACAGGGACAGGAAAAAAAGGCTCCGGCTGTCCTCGAAATCGGTCGCGGCCTTAATGAAGGAGACCGCGGTCTTGATCTCGTCCCGGCTGTAGAGGCCCCGGCTGCCGGAAAAGCGGAAGGGAATCTGCTTCAAGTTCAGGGAGCGGAGGTATGGGTCGGCGTCGGCGTTCCTGCGGACGAGGACGGCGAAATCCTTATAAGTATATCCTTCCCCGATTTTTTCCCGGATGATCTCCGCCACGCGGTCGGCCTCATGGGAGAGCGCATCGAACTGGAGAAGGTGAATGCTTTTTCCCCCGAAGTCGGAAGTGGATTCGAGCCGCTTGTTCACTTTCTCCCTTAATTCCAGCCGGTTGGGGTTGTTATGCTGGATCAGCTTGTAGGCCGAGTCCAGGATGGGCTGGGTGGACCGATAGTTCCTGGTAAGAACGACTTCCTTGGCGTCCCGGTAAACACTCTTGAAATTGAGGATGTTGCTCAGGGAGGCGCCCCGGAAACGGAAGATGCTCTGGTCGTCATCGCCGACAACGGTCAAGTTGCGGTGCCGGGCGGCCATGAGCTTAAGCAGCTCGAACTGGATGTAATTGGTGTCCTGAAACTCATCCACCAGGATGTATTTGTATTTCCGCTGGAATTCCCCGAGCACAGCCGGCCGGCGCCGGAACAGCTCGACGACGCGCGAAACCTGGTCCTCGAAATCGATCTTCGCTTCCTTCTTGAGGAGCTCCTGATAGCCCTGGTATACCCGGGCCATCTCCAGGTGCTTGCGGGCGGTCTCTTTCTCCTCTTCGTCCTCAGCCTCGCCTTCGGTGCGCCCGGCGTAGGCCAAATACTCCTCCGGGCTGATGTCCTCCTGCTTCAACCGCTTGATGGCGTCCAGAAGCTCCTGGATGTGCTTGGTCGGGAAGTTCAACGGACGGTAGTAGTCGAGAGGGAGCCGGAACAAACGCTCCCGGAAAAAAATGGCCTGCTCGACATCGTCCAGGAGTTTGAAATCCACCGGATAACCGAGGTCCAGGGCGTAGTTGCGCAGCACTTTCTCCCCAAAGGAGTTGAAAGTGCTGATGTCGACGAAAGAATAGCTGTAGGGAATGAGCAGGTCCACCCGCTCTTCCATCTCATTGGCCGCCTTCTCGGTGAAAGTCACGGCCAGGATTTCCTCGGGCCGGGCCGCCTTGGAGGCGATGAGGTAGGCGATGCGCTGGGTGATGGCCTTGGTCTTGCCCGTGCCGGCGCCGGCGATGATGAGAAGCGGGCCTCGGCCGTGCGTTACGGCTCTGCTCTGAGCAGGATTCAGGTCCTTGAGCAGTTCCTGGGCTTGTTTGTGTCCGGGCGATCGGGGCATGGGAAATGGGGCCTCTCGAAGCTCGTCCTCAGCTTTTTTCCTCTTTCTTTTTGGGCTTGACGATGACCTTTTCGCCGGGCTTCATCATCCAGAGCTTCCGCCGGGCGTCCTCCTCTACGGCCTTGGGATTCTTCTCCAGCTCTCGGATTTCATTTTCCAGCCGGATTTTCTCCTTTTCCAGCCGCTCGATTTCCTGGATCAGGGCCTGGTATTTCTTCCGGGCCTGGTTGATCTCGACCAACCCCTTTTTCCCGAAGAACGAGCTGATGAGGAGGACGAGGAAAAAGAAAACGATCGCGGCCAGAAGAATTTTCTTCGGGAGAGTCATCATGACATTTCCCCAACAACCGGCTTCAGGACACCAGTTTCAGCCCGGACCCGACAAGGGTGTCCAGCTCTTTCCGGGAATCGGCCTCGGCATAAAGGCGGATCAAAGGCTCTGTCCCCGAGAATCTTAAGAGCATCCAGTCATCGCGGTCGAAATCCAGTTTTACTCCGTCCAGAGTTTCCGCGCAGAGGACCTTGCGGCCGGCCAGGCAATCCGGAGGATGGGCGCACAGTTGCGCCATCTTTTTCCGGCCTTCCGGAGTTACCGGGACGTTGACCTGGGCTTCAACCTTCCTCCCGTATTCGCGGAAGAACTTTTCCTTGAGCTGGACGAGGTTCCGTCCGGTCACGGCCATCATCTCGGCCACCAGGATCCCGGCAAAGATGCCGTCTTTCTCGGGAAGGTGGTCCTTTATGGCCATGCAGGCGCTCTCTTCGCCGCCGAAAATGATCTCGTTTTTCAGGAACAGGTCGGCCAGATACTTGAACCCCACCGGCGTCTTGTAGAGGGGAAGTTCGTAGCGCCGCGCGATCCGGTCCACAAGATGGGTCGTAGCCACCGAGCGGGCCACTCCGCCCCGCCATCCCTTGACCGTGACCAGGTACTCCAGCAGCAAGGAAAGTATCAGGTTCTGGATCACGAACTTTCCCCTATGGTCCAGAATGCCGAAACGGTCGCCATCGGCGTCTGTGGAAATCCCCAGGTCGCATTTTTTCTCCCGGACAACTTTCCTGAGCTCCAACAAATTTTCCTCGGTGCAGGAGGGGATGACGCCGCCGAAATAAGGATCGACAAAGCCGTGGATTTCCTCCACCGGGACCTGGTTTTCCTCCAGGATTTCGTCCAGATACTCGCGGCTGGTGCCGTAGAGCAGATCCAGGCCGATACGGATGCCGGATTTGCGGATGGCTTCGAAATCGATTTTGCCCTGCAGGAATTCCAGGTAGTCTCTCTGCAGATCGATTTTTTCGATGAATTCGTTCCGGGCATAATAGGGATGCGAGGAGAATGTCTTCGGAATCGTCCGGATTTCGGCCTCGATCAAGTCCGTCTCCTCGGGAAGGGCCGGCGCCCCGGTCGCCACGTTGAATTTCAGGCCGTTATATTCGGGCGGGTTGAATGAGGCCGTGAAATTAATGCCCGCCTTGGCCCGGCGCAGGATGATTTGCAGGGATTGAGCCTGGGAGGGGGCGTCCCGGTCGGTGAGAAAAACATGAAAATGGTTAAGGGAAAGGATCTTCGCGGCTTCAGCTGCGTACCGCTCGGACAGAAACCGGGTGTCGTAGTTGACCACCACCGAGATATCCTGGCCGGGATATTTTTTCTTGAGGTGGTTGGCGATGGCCTGGACGACAATGCGGACATTAGTAAAGGTGAACTCCTCCCCCATGATCGCCCGCCAGCCTGATGTGCCGAATTTGATGTTCATTTTTTTCAATAATTAACACAAGCTATCGGGAAAAGCAACCGCGGAACGGAATCGGGAGTTACCCCATTTCTTATTTGTAGCAGAAACCCGGGTCCTGTCACGGCCGAGCCCATAACATCCTTGCTCAAGACCCACCCACCCGCCACCATGAGCTTCGGGTGTTATGGGCTCGGCCGCGCCACCCGGGCGTCAGTCTCAGACTGACACTTTATTTTTACTGCATTTCGTTGTCCTTCAGAGAGTTCCATAAATTATAATTTATATAATGGGGTAACTCCTGCAGAACGGAATCTCGGCAAGCGCGATTGCGGAGCCGAAAGGCCTGGGAGAAGGGCTGCGGCGCCCATGACTCGGAGATCGAGATTTGTGATTAATTCAGGTGAACTGTCGGTGGGAATTTTTTCTTTTTTTGTATCTCCCCCGTCATGGGGACGAAACGGACCTCGGAGATCGGTGTGAACTGCGGTTTTCCTTTGACCTTGGTGACCAATGTCAATGTCTGATAGGTAAGGGTTTCTCCCAGGGGGATAATCAGCCGGCCGCCTTCCCGGAGCTGCTCGATAAGCGAAGGAGGAACCTCTCGGGAGGCGCAGGTCACAAGGATGCCGTCAAAGGGAGCTTCTCCGGGCCAGCCGAAGTAGCCGTCTCCCTGTTTGACCAGGACGTTGGTAAAACCGAGGGTCTCCAGGGTTTGGCGGGCTTTCCGGGCCAGGACTTCGAGGATTTCGACAGAAAACACTCGGCCGGCCAGACGGGAAAGGACCGCGGCCTGGTAACCCGAGCCCGTGCCGATCTCCAGGACCTTTTCCTTCCCCTTCAACCCCAGGGCCTGTGTCATCAAGGCCACGATATAGGGTTGGGAGATGGTCTGTCCCTCTTCGATCGGCAAAGGGTAATCCTCATACGCCTGACCGCGATAATCCGGGGGGACGAACAAATGCCGCGGAATCAAGGACATGGCCTCGAGCACCCGCTTATCCGTGATATCCCGGGCCGCCAGTTGTTTGAGAACCATGCTCCGGCGCGCCCTTTCATATTGGTCCTGGCCATATCCCGGACTGAAGAACGCCGCACCAATCATGAGGGCGGCCAGAATCCCTGCCTTCCCCCTCGAAACATTCATTGGTTCCATCTTTCCAATATATAATTTATGAATAGTCCAAGTTAACCCGAATTATTCATAAATCGGGCTCTATATTGGGGGAAGGCGGGGATGGACGAAGCGACCATAGCGGGACTTCGGGAGCGAGTCCATCCTCGCCTTCCCCCTTGAAGCCTTCATTGGTTCCGTCTCTCCAATATATAATTTATGAATAGTGCAGATTAATTATATTTTCATCCAATTATCTTTTTTTTTCAATCCCGGCGAATCATTCATCCTCTCCCGGGATGAGGAATTCGCCATATTTTCACCTCGCAACTCCCCCCTAGGGGTGATTGACGGGGCGCATGGGATATGGGAAAAAGTAAAGGAAAAAAGAGGAATGCGATCATGCCCTTTTATTTGTTCAAAGTGTTGACAAATCATGTTTTTTTTGATATTCACATATTAACCATTTTGGTAAAAGTGGAAACGCCGGTCTTCTGATGATGAACAAAGCTATTTACCCAGGTTTCTTCGATCCCATCACGAATGGGCACGTCGATATCATTCTCCGCGGCCTCAAAATTTTCGATCAGATCCTGGTGGCCGTCCTCGAAAACCCCCAAAAAACGGCCCAATTCTCGACTAAAGACAGGGTGCATATGATCCGGGAGATCTTCGCCGAGCACGACAACATCCAGGTCAAGGCCTTCCACGGCCTGATGGTGGATTTCGCCAGGAAGAACGGGGCCAAGACCGTCATGCGGGGACTGAGGGCGGTTTCCGACTTCGAATACGAGTTCCAGATGGCCTTGATGAACCGGAATCTCGACCCGGAGATTGAGATTCTCTTCATGATGCCGAGCGTCCAATATTCCTTCCTCAGCTCCGCGCTGGTCAAGGAAGTCTGCAGGCTCGGCGGGTCTATCCAAGGCCTCGTCCCCGAGGTCGTGGAACGCAAGCTGAAGGAAAAAATGAAAGGCAAGGGCTTTCATTCACATTTCTAAGGAATAAGGCAGGGACAAGATGATCAGTCTCGGAAAAAGCAAAGGAATCGTCGGGCTGGATATTGGTTCGCACGCGGTCAAGGCCGTCGAGCTCCGGAGCAAGAAAAAAGGGGACAAGGAATTCTTCGAAGTCGCCAAAATCGGCTACGAGGTCCTTCCCCATGACGCCATCGTCGAGGGAACCATTATCGATTCGGCGGCGGTCGTCGAAACCATCAAGATGGTTTTCGACGAAAACAAGATCAAAGCCAAGAACGTGGCCATCTCCATTTCCGGCAACTCCGTGATCATCAAGAAGATCTCACTGCCGGCCATGGAGAAGGAAGAACTGGCCGAGTCCATTGTTTGGGAAGCCAAGCACAATATCCCCTACCCCTATGAGGAGACCAACGTCGATTACGCCATCCTCCGGCCGCCCAGGGGCTCGGAGGAAAAGAACCTGGACATACTCCTCGTGGCCGCCAAGAAGGACAAAATCGCCAACTACAGCAATGTCGTCAACCAGGCGCGCAAGAATCTCGTGGCGATCGACGTCGACGTGTTCGCCCTGCAGAACTCCCTGGAAGTCAACTATCCGGAGATTTTCCAGAACCGGACCGTGGCCATCATCAACATCGGGGCCAACATCACCAACGTCGTCATCGTGGAAAAGGGGACCTCTCAGCTTTTCCGCGACCTTTCCCTGGGCGGGTTCTTTTGCACCGAGAACATGCGCAAGGAGCTGAACGTCAGCTTCGACGACGCCGAGAAGATGCTCAAGGGCCTCCCGGTCAAGGACATCCCGACCGAGCAGGTGGACGAAGTCATCAACCTCAACATCCGCGACCTCCTGGACGAGATCGACAAGACCTTCTCCTTCTACGAAGCCGGGGAGAAACGGGAGAAGAAGATCGAACACATCCTCCTGAGCGGCGGCCTGGCCAACCTCAAGCATCTGCCCAAGGCCTTTGAGGACAAGTTCAAGATCCGCACCGAAATCTTCAATCCTTTTCATAGCATAGAATACGACGAAAATAAGTTTGATCCGGTTTATCTTCAGGAAATCCCATCTCTTTTCGGCGTGGCCGTCGGTCTGGCCACCCGGAAAATGGAAAAATAACCATGATCAGAATCAACTTATTAAGGCCGGAAACCAAGGACATCAAAGAGCGAAGCGCCCTCCCCGCGCCGGAGCTAAAGGAGAAGAAACCGCCGCAGATCGGAAACCTGATTCTTCTCCTGGTCGTCGTCACCGTGGCGGTGCTCTATTTCCTGCAGAAAAAAGCGTTCGATAACGAACAGGCCCTCCTCCAGGCCGCCCAACAGGAAAAAGAGCAGCTCCAGTTCGTCATCACCAAGCTGGATCAGCTCCAAGCGCAGAAAGCAAACTTCGAAAAGAAGGTCAATCTCATCACTCAACTGAAGGCCCAGCAGGGAATCGCCGTGGCCATCATGGACGAGCTGAGCAAGCACCTCCCCGATTGGATCTGGCTGACCGAAGTCGGCTGCGAGAACATGATCATCACGGTCAAGGGTAACGCGCTCTCCAACAACCTCATCGCGGACTACATCTTCAGCCTGGAGAACAGCCCCATCTTCAAAAACGTCAACCTCATCTCGTCGGCTCAGAGGACCGGCCAGACAGGGCCGGAGCAGTATCTCGAGTTCTCCCTCAATATGGAATATGTCCTGCCTCAGAGCGCGGCCGCGGCGCCGCCCCCGGCTCCTGACAACACCGCTCAAAGGGGGAAGAAATGAAGAACTGGCCCTGGTACGGTTACATCATTCTGGGAGTGATCATCCTGGCCCTGGCTTATTTTCTTTATTTCCAGCCTAAGACGACGGAGCTTGCCTCCATCCGGGCGGATCGGGTCAAAATCGAACAGGAGGTCAACGACCTGAAGATCAAGAAACAGCAGATGGACAAGGTCGAAAAAGAACTGGCCTTGCTGGACCAGACCCTGAAAGAGCTCCAGGTCATCATCCCCCTGCACAAGGAGATTGACGTTATCCTGAGGCGAATCCAACAGATAGCCTACGATTCGCGGCTGGACATCTTGAAATTCGCCCCTCAGGGGGAGATCAACAGAGATTTTTATTCGGAATGGCCCATTCCGATCGAAATCACGGGCAACTATCATAACCTGGCCATCTTTTTCGACCGGTTGAGCACTTTCTCACGCCTGTTCAATATCGAGAAGTTCAAGATCAAGGCGTTGACTCCGCAGAGCGAGGATCAGACCATTTCCAGCGAATTCACGGCCAAAACCTACATGTTCCTCGAAGAAAGCGCCCAGCCGCAGCCGGGCCAGAAACCGAAGGGGAAAATTCAATGAGAAAGATACTGATTTTCATCATGGCCCTCGGCATCCTGGGTTGGGCCGGCCTGAGCTCCGCCGACCAGGCTTCGGGAAAAACGGACAATCCGGAAATCCGGTCCGCCCCCCAGACCAAGGAGCCGACCTACAGCCCGGCGGGCCGGCGGGACCCCTTCAAGGACCTTCTGGCCGGCAAGGACATCAAGAACAAGGGGGTTAGAGCCGGAGTGCCCCAGCTTTATATCGACGACATTACGCTCATCGGGATCTCCAAGAAAAACAACATCTACGCCGCCATCATCAACGGGCCCCAGGGATTCCCTTACACCTTGAGGGCGGGAGATAAGCTGTCAGACGGCTTCGTCCTATCCATCTCGGATATGAAGGTCGTCTTCCGTAAGACCCAGGAGCGGGGATTCCCGTTGATGAAACCCAAAGATATCACCAAGGAAATAAATCCGGAGGGACGCTAACATGAAAAAGACAACGAATTTGCTGTTTCTCGTGATCTTGATTATCTCGGTCGGCCTGATCGCATCCCCTCTGCCCAAAACCCCCTTGATCAACATCAGCAAAATCTCCGTCCAGCCCGGTCCTCTTAACACCCGGGTCATCCTCCAAACGGACTCGCCCCTGACTGTCCTCTCCTCGGGATACGCCAGCCAGGATTCCCGCATCGTGGTCCTCAACCTGGATCGGATCGGGACCATGCCGGATCCTCCGGCGGCGGCCGATCCCAAGGCCCTGGAGAAAATTGAAGCGGTCAAGGGAGCCGAAAACCAGATGCGCCTCATGCTCCACCTTAAGGAGAAACTCCCCTACCGGATTTATTCGCAGTCCGGCGAGACCGTGGTCGAGTTGAACAAGATCCAGAATGGAAACGCGCCCTATGTGATCGATCCCGACCTGAAAAAAGCCCTGGACGAGAAAACGGTTCCGAACCTGACTCTCGGAAACATCGAAATCTCCGAGATGCCCGACCGCGTCACGATCGACACGCCGCTCGGCGGCCAGGCTCTATCCCAGGTATTCGTCCTCAATAATCCGCTCCGCCTGGTCGTTGACCTCTTCGGAACGGTTTACACCGGGACCTCTTCGGCCTACCCCGTGGAGAAGATGGGGCTAGAGAAAGTCCGGGTCGCCCAGTTTCAGACATCCGGCCCCAGCCCGATCACCCGGATGGTCTTCGACCTGGCCGGGCCCAGGCAATACGCCATATCCAACACGCCCCGGGGAATGGCTGTTTCTTTTTTCAACGATAACGCCTTGAGCCTGAACGAACCGGCCGCGGCGGAAATCGCCACGCCCGCAGCCACAGAGGTCCAGCCTTCTCCGGAGCCGGTCCATCCCAAACCGGCGGTTGCCGAGAAGAAGCAGGACCCGCCTCCCCCGCCGATAACCGAGGAAGCGAAAGCGGAAAAGAAGGCCGAATCGCCCGCGGCCCAGGCTCAGAGCAATACGACTGAAGCCAAGAAGCCACAGCAGGAAGTCCAATCCCCAGACCAGAAATTCAAACCCAAGATCATCCAACAGACCGAGCAGAAATATTCCGGCGACCTGATCACCCTCCGCTTCAAGGACGCCGACCTTCGCGACCTGATCCTCTACATCGGCCAGGAAGCCGGGCTGAACGTCATCTTCGATCCTGAGGTGAGGGGCGTCATCACCTGCAACCTGGAATCCGTTCCCTGGGACCAGGCTCTCGACATCCTGCTCAAAAACGCTAAGCTGGGCCGGGTCATCGAGGGCAATATTCTCCGCGTCGCTCCCATGGCCACGCTGACGGCCGAAGATGCGGAGCAGCTCAAGCTTCAGGAGAGCAAGGAGCTGGCGGGCCCGCTCTATACGAGGACCATCACGCTTTCCTACTCCAAAGCCTCCGACATCCAGGCGCTCCTCAACAGCAAGAAGTCGACCCGCGGCGTCATCGACGTCGACTCGAGGACCAACACCCTGATTATCTCGGAGGTCAAAGAAAAGCTCGACCTGCTGGAAAGGCTCATCTCCGTCCTCGACACGCCGACCCCCCAGGTGTCCATCGAGGCCCGGATCGTCGAGGCCACATCGACCTTCGTGCGAAACCTGGGCATCAACTGGGGATGGCGGGGTATCGCCGACCCGTTCTATGGGAATCAGACATCCCTCCAGTTCCCTAATAAGGTGCTGATCGACGGCGCCATGATCCCGCAGGGTGAAGTGACCAAGGGGCTTATCGGACCCGCGGGCGGATATGCCATCAACCTGCCGGCCCCGGCCTTTACCACGGCTGCGGGGTTCTCCCTGGCCAATGTCCTGGACACCTTCCGCATCGACCTGGCCCTGACCGCCCTGGAGACCTCGGGCGAGGGCAAAGTCATTTCGCAGCCGAAAATTACCACCCAGAACAATATGCAAGCTGAGATTATCCAGGGCCGCCAGATTCCGGTTCAAACCGTGGCCAATTTCACCGTGACCACGCGGTACGTCAACGCCGCCCTGCAGCTGAGGGCCACGCCGCAGATCACGGCAGAGGGCACGATCATCATGACCATCCAACTCCAGAACGATGCGGCCGACTTCTCCAACCTGGTCAACGGCATCCCGCCCATCACCACCCAGAGCGCCAGCACAACGGTCATGGTTCCGGACGGGGGGACGACCGTGATCGGCGGAATTTACCGGACGGAAGATTCCGTCACCAGGGAAAGAGTTCCCTTTCTCCACCAGATCCCCATCCTGGGCAAACTCTTTCGTTCCTTTGCCAGGACAAAACAAAACCGGGAGTTGCTGATCTTCATCACGCCCCGGATCATAAAGTGAGAGGTGAGACGATGAGAAAAGCAAACTTGACGCTGAAAATACTGGCCGTCTGTCCGTGGCTTTTTCTTCTCGTAGCCTGCAACCCTCTGGAAAACGACACCAAGGCGCTCAGCCTGGTCGTTATCGAGTCGCTGACCGGGACCGACACCGCGGGCAACGAGGGCAATTTCGTCCAATCCGACGTCCAGAAAATCGATAAAGACACGGGCACGGCTTATGTTGTGGCGGATATCGGCAAGGCCACTCTCTCGGCCAGGCTGATCGATCCGGCCCCGAAATACGGAACATCATCCTACGCTGATATCCAGCTTACCCGCTATGTCGTCACCTACACGCGCTCGGACGGCAAAAATACGCCGGGCATCGACGTCCCCTATCCCATCGAGGGCAGCCTTTCAGCCATGATTAAGGTCGACGTCCAATCCTCGATCGTTTTCGTCGTGGTCAAGGAAGTCGCCAAGCTGGAGCCGCCGCTCCTCAACCTCGTCCAGAACCGGGCGGAGGGCGTCCTCAACGTCACCGCCAAGGTCGATCTCTACGGCCACGACATGCTCAACAATAATGTCAAGGCGACAGGGTACATAAGCGTTTTCTTCGCCAACTACTTCGATAAATAGTGAGGACTGCCATGAAAGCGAACAAGATTTTCCCGCTCTCTTTCACCCTGGTCCTGGCCCTGGGCTTGACCACATCCTGTACAAGGGAAGGGATTACCGAACCTCCCGTATCGGGCCCGTCCTCGTTCTCGGTTCTCCTGCAGCTCTCGGCCAGCCCGAACGCCGTATTCGCCGGCTTGAGCAGCCGGGGCGCAACCACGGTCACAGCCCGTTTGAAGAAGTTCAACGGCGAGGCCATCCCCAACACAACGATCTATTTCGAAATCGTGGACTCGGCTGGAAACAAAGTCAACTACGGCTTCTTCGAGGGCAACACGGGCGTCACCTCCAAGACAACCGACAACAGCGGAGAAACGCACCTTGCCTATTACGGTCCGCTGATGAACGAACTCACCTCCGACCGCACCATCTATATCCGGGCTACGGTCGCCTGGCAAGGCGTAGAAAGTCTCTATGAGTTCGCGCCGATCGACATCATCAGGGAATCCGACAGCATAAGCCTGAACTATCTGGTCACGCCCGATGTCCTCTATGCGACGGATACCAATCCCCGGAGCACAATCAAGGTCACAGCCTTCTACGTTTCCAAGCCCCTGATCAACTACCGGATCTATTTCATGATTCAGAGCGGTCCCGGCATGTTCTCGGACGGGCTCAAAGCGACCTTCAAAGAAACAGATTCAACCGGAGAGGCCGTCCTGGAGTACGTCGGTCCGCTGGGCAGTGAGCTCTCCGGCGATACGTCGGTCATAATCCGGGTGCAGCTCACAGAGAGCATCTATAAGGAGTTCAATATCCGTCTCATCAAGCAGCGCTGAGCCGCCGGTGCGGAGCTAGCTCAGGATCGAGACCGATTTTTTAAGTCTGATCTTCGGCAACGCCCTCGACAGAACGCTGTCGAGGGCGTTTTTATTTGACGCTTTGATGGTCACCTGGACCCGGCTCAGCCTCCCCGGCCTGGGCTGCGAAGCCAGGGCCGGCCCCAGAATTTCGACCGGCTCTCCTGAAGCTTTGGCCTCCGAGGCCAGATCTCTCGCCTTCCCGGCCAGCGTCCTCAGATTCCCGCCCTGGAGCGTAATTTCCGCCATATGGGAAAAGGGTGGGTCGTTCATCAGGCGCCGGAATTCAATCTCGGACTCGAAAAAGGCCCGGTAATGCCCTTCGGCCGCGGCCCGGACGCTGAAATGGGGCGGGAATTCCGTCTGGATGAAGGCTTCCGCGCCCGGCTCCCCGCCGAGGAGCGACATCATGCGGCCGACCGATTGGAAGGTTTTCTGACTGGACCTGAAGTCCGCCCGGTTCAGGGCGACCTCGGGGTTGAGAATCCCGATGAGAGGCGCCTCTGGCCAATCCGCCTGGTGGGCCAGGAGTTGAGTGCCGATGACGATGTCGACCTCGCCTTTTTCCACGGCTTGCCTGGCCTTTTCCAGTTCGCTCTTCCGCCGGACCGTGTCGCGGTCCACGATCCTCACCCGGCAGCGATGGAAGTGTCGGAGGATCTCCTCCTCCACGGCTTCGACGCCCCACCCCCTTTTCTTGAAGATCCGGCTCCCGCACTGAGGACAGAGGTCTTGGGGCGCCGCCGAGGATCGGCAGGCATGGCAGATCATCCGGTTTTCCTTTTTATGGAAGACCAGGGCCAGGTCGCAACGGGAGCAGCGGGGGATCCAACCGCAGCGGGAGCAGACGCTATACGGAGCGTAGCCGCGCCTGTTGGAGAATATATAGATGCGTTCTTTCTTCTCCAACCTGCGGCCGATGGCATCCAGGAGCTCGCGGCCGACGATCCCGGCGACTTTCCTGCTGTCGACGAACAACACCTTCTTCTCTCCGGAGCCCGCGCCCAGAGAAACGAGGTATCCTCCCTCGAGCGCCAGGTGAAACGCCTCGACCGACGGCGCGGCCGAGCCGCAGATAAGAACGGCCCGCTCCTCCTCCGCCCGGAGCCAGGCGCCCCGGCGCGCATCGTAGCTGGGGCTTTCTTGCTGGATGTAAGACTCATCCTGCTCGTCCTCGACGATGATTAAGCGGAGCTTCTCCATGGGGGCGAAAAGTGCGGAACGGGGCCCGGCCACAACGTCCGCCTTCCCCTGCCTGATTCTGGACCACGCCTCTTCCTTCTGCCGCTCCGTGAGCCGGCTGTGGAGAAGGACGGCTTTCTCGCCCAGTCGCCTCTCGAATTTCTCCCTGAGCGCGCGGGTTAAGGAGATCTCCGGAATAAGAATGAGCGTTTTGCCCCCCGCGGCCAGCGCCGTGCGGATTGTCTCGAAATAAACCGCGTCCCTGCGCTCGGCCGGGCCGAAAAGATAGTATGGCCGGAAAACACCCTCATCGAACGCCCGGGAAATGAGCCCGGCCGCCCGCCGGGATTCCTCGTCCAGGGAAAAATCCAGCTCGAGCTGGGTGGCCGGAAGCGCTTCTTCCGGCTTTTTTCTCCGGGACACCCTCTTCTTCTCCCTGAGGATGACCAGACCCTTCTTCTCCATGCGGCCGAGGAGGGAGGCGAAATCGCGGACCCGCACTCGCTTCTCCAGGTAAAGCGGGCTGAAGACTTTTTTCCCGAGAAGCTTCGCCAGTTCCTTTTCCTTCTCGGTGAGGAGATCGTGCTCGAGGTACTCCTCGGCCTTGGGAGTCAGCGCGACCCGCTCCCGGGGCCTGAGACTGAAGGAAGGCGGAAGGGAAGCTTCGAGGATCTCTCCCCAGGAGGAATGATAATAATCGCTCAGTCTGCGGGTGAACTTCAGAAACGGCTGCGGAAAGACGGGCCGTTCGTCCAAGACCGCGGCCACGTTCTTGAGGACTAGGCTCGGGTCGGGCTGCTCATGGCTGAGGCCCACGACAAACCCCGTAACCGGGCGCTCGCCCAGGGGAACGCGGACCCGGACGCCTACCAGAATACTGTCCTCAAGCTCCGCGGGGACGGCGTAGGCCAGAGTCCGGCCGAGGGGGATCGGCAAGGCGATATCAGCCCACAGCTTCATTTTTTATCGAGCAGCGCCATGACGTTCTGCATGTCCTGCCAGACCAGCTTCTTCACCTCCTTGTTCCCCTCGTTTCTCAGGATGTAGGCGGGATGGAAAGTGGGCATGACGGAGATACCGTCGAACTCGAAGAAGCGTCCGCGCAGCTCGCCCATGGCCAGGGTGCTGGGGTGAAAGAAATCCGTGGAAACTTTGCCCAAGGCGACGATGACCCTGGGCCGGATGGCCCGGATCTGGGCGAGAAGATAAGCCTGGCACTTCTCGACCTCGTCCCGCTGAGGAGTGCGGTTCCCGGGCGGCCGGCACTTGACGACATTGGCGATAAAGACCTCCTCGCGCCGGTACTTCATGGCCTCGATGATCCGTGTCAGGAGCCGGCCGGCCCGCCCCACGAACGGCCGTCCCTGCACATCCTCGTCATGGCCGGGCGCCTCGCCCACAAACATGAGCTCGGTTGTGATATTTCCCTCCCCGGGCACGGCCTGCGTCCGGCCGGCCGCCAGGGGACAGAGCCGGCAGGTCAGGATTTTCTCCCGCAGGCGGGCGAGAATCTCAGCCTTATCCGGAGCTTTGAGAGGAGCCGCATCCGGCGGAAACATGAAATCAGCCCCGATTTCGGTCATGAACTCGAGCCGGTCCTTCAGGCGGGAAAGGACGTCTTCAGGCTTTTTTCTCAAGGAGGACCTCGACCCTGTCCAGGATGTCCCGGCTGATTTCGCGCTTGCTCTTTTTTTCGGTCGCGATAGTCTCACCGCCCGCCCCAACCATGACCACCCGGTTAAACTCCGATTCGAAGCCTATCCCGTCTTCGCTCACGTCGTTGGCCACGATGAGGTCCAGGCGTTTGGCCCGGAGCTTCTTCCCCGCTTTCTCCACGGCATTCCCGGTTTCGGCCGCGAAACCGACCACGATCTTCTTGGGCCGGTCCCTGCGCCGGGCCAGGCCGGTGAGGATGTCATCGGTCAGAACGAGCTCCGCACGGCCCGGCACCTCGCTTTTTTTTGCTTTGCGCGCGGCGGTCTCCCTGAACCGGAAATCGGAAACGGCCGCGGCCATGATAACGATATCGGCCGCGGTGAAACGGCCTTCCACGGCGGCCATCATCTCCCTGGCGTTGGTCACCCGGACGAACTCATCGCAGGCCGGCGGAGTTAAAGGCGAGGGGCCCGAGACCAGGATGACTCTCGCTCCCCTGCGCCGGGCTTCGGCCGCCAGCTCATAACCCATCCGGCCGGTGGAAGGATTGGACAGGAACCGGACCGGGTCCAGGAACTCGCGAGTCGGACCGGCCGTGATGAGCACGGTCTTTCCCTGAAGGTTTTTTGTCCGCCGGACGAGCCGCAGACCCTCCCGCAGGATCTCATCAACCGGCGCCAGTCGGCCCCATCCCTCATCCCCGCAAGCCTGGTAGCCGCGCTCCGGCTCCACGAATTCGACGCCCCGGACCTTGAGCCTCCGGATGTTCTCCTGGGTCTGGGGATGGAGGAACATGGCCTCGTTCATGGCCGGCGCGATGAGAACGGAAGATCGGGCGGCCAGGAAGAATGTCGAGAGAAAATCGTCGGCCACGCCCGAAGCGAACTTGGCGATGACGTTGGCCGTGGCCGGGGCGACGAGGAAGAGAGCCGCTTCCTTGGCCAGAGCGATATGGTCGATCCCTCCCGAATATTCTTCTTCAAAGGGATCAACGATGGCCCGGTGCCCCGAGAGCGAGCTGAAGAGATAGGGCAAGATGAACTTCGTGGCGTTCCGGGTCATCAGGACGTGGACGTCGATTCCTTCTTTCTGAAAGCCGCGCAGGATCTCGCAGGCTTTGTAAATGCTGATGGATGAGGATACTCCTAACGCGATCATATCCATGGTCAACTCCCTCGGAAGCGCTCCGGCGATCGGCCCTCCGGAGGCTTATCCTTTTTTTCGGATGGACGGCCGGCCGCTCCGCCCGAAGCTTTTCAGGATTGAACGGACCGCCGTCTCTTGCCGGTCACGGCGGCAGCGCTGGCCGCGGATGACCGAGATGAGGTCCTGCGTCGCCCGCTCCAGGTCGTCGTTGATGACGATATAGTCGAAGCGGCCGCAATCCCGGATCTCTTCGCGGGCCCGCTCCAGCCTCGCGGCGATGACCTCGGGACCGTCCTCTTTCCGCCCCTCCAGCCGTTTTTTCAGTTCCCCGAAAACCGGGGGCATGACAAAGATGAGGACCGCTTCCGGGAATTTCCGGCGGATCTGGCGGGCGCCCTGGACGTCGATGTCCATGACGACGTCTCCGGACCGGCCTTTGTCCCGCAGCTCCTTCGCGGATGTTCCGTAGAGATGCCCGTGGACGACGGCCCATTCGACGAAACGGCCGGCGGCCGCCATCCTCCGGAACCGGTTCTCGTTCACGAAGTAATATTCCCGGCCTTGGACCTCTGAGCCCCGCGGCGGCCGGGTCGTGTGAGAGACGGAAAAAGAGAGGCCGTCCAATCCGTTTTGGACGCGGCGGATCAAGGTCGATTTCCCGCATCCCGAAGGTCCCGTTACGACGATGATCATGGTCCGGCTCATCCTTTTATTTTTTCGGGTCTTTACTCGATGTTCTGGACATGCTGGCGGAGGTTTTCCACCTCGCCCTTGATGGCCAGGCTCTCCCGGGTGATGTCGATTCTCTGGCTCTTGGAACCGATGGTGTTCGTCTCCCGCGCCAGTTCCTGGGCCAGGAAGTCGAGCATCTTGCCGGCCGGCTCGCCGTCCTCTTTGCGCAGGACCTCGGCGAATGAGCCCAGGTGGCTCTTCAGGCGGAGGATCTCCTCAGTGATATCGGCCCGCTGGGCCAAGAGCGCCGCTTCCTCTTCCAGCTTGCCCTCCTGGAGGGGAAGGCCGCGGTTGAGGTCCTGCCAGCGGCTCTTCAATTTTTCCCGGAGGAAAGACTGCTGGTTGCCGGCCAGCTTCTTGATGGCCGTCAGGCTTTTCCGCGCGCTGGCCAGGTGGGTCCAGAGCTGCTTCGCCGTCTCCCGGCCTTCCCGGGTCCGGGCCTTCATGACCTCGGTCAGCGTCCGTTCAAACGATCGCAACAGGAAATCCTTTTCGGCCTGGGCGAGGTCCCGTCTCCTGAGTTCCATGAGCTGGGGAACACGGAAAATGATTTCGGGCGAAATGTCGAGCGGCTTCCCCATCTTCCTGGAGGTTTTAGCCAGCGAGTTGATGATCTTCTGGAGCAGGCCGTTGTGGATGGTCACGTCCCAGCCGGCGTCGTCCAGGAAGCTCAAGTCCACGGTGACTTCGACGCGGCCCCGCTTGATCCGGCGTTGGCAGATCTCCCGCAGGATGTTCTCCATCTCCCCCAGGGCCGAGCCCCGGAAATTCCAGTCGAAAAAGCGGTGGTTCAGGGTCTTGACCGCGATCTTTACCTGGAAGGTCTTCGAGTGAAAGATTTTTTCGCTATAACCGGTCATGCTCTTGATCACGGACGGTTCTCCTCTTCCTCGGGAAATTGCAGGTCGTAGAGTTTTTTATAGACGCCGTTGATGCGGCAGAGCTCGTCGTGGCTCCCGGACTCGTGGATGCGGCCGTTCTCGATGACCAGGATCCGGTCCGCGGAGCGAACGGTGGAGATGCGATGGGCGATGACGAACGTCGTCCGGTGCTTCATGATCTCAGACAGGGCGGTCTGGATGAGACGCTCGGACTCGTTGTCCAGGGCCGAGGTCGCCTCGTCCAGGATCAGGATGGGCGGGTCCTTGAGCAGGGCCCGGGCGATGGCCAGGCGCTGGCGCTGGCCATTGGACAGCAAGCCGCCCCTCTCGCCGATGGGCGTATCATAGCTCTGGGGTAGGGCCAGGATGAAGTCATGCGCCCTGGCCGTCCTGGCTGCCTCGACGACGCGCTCCAGGGGCATGTCCTTCATGCCGTAGGCGATGTTGTTCCGGATCGTGTCGTTGAACAGGATGATATCCTGGGTGACCAGGCCGATCTGGGACCGCAGCGATTCGATCGTCACATCGCGAATGTCGATGCCGTCGATCGTGATCCGGCCGGAGGTGGGCTCGTAGAAGCGCGTCAGGAGGTTGATAATGGTGGTCTTGCCCGCGCCGCTCAGCCCGACGATAGCGATGTTCTCGGCGGGCTCGACCTCGAAATCGACGTTGTCGAGCGCCGGCCGCGATTCATGGTAGCCGAAGGTGACGTTATCAAACCGGACATGACCCTTGATCCTGGGCAAAGGATAGGCATTGGGTCTGTCCTGAATCAGGGGCGCAGCTTCCAGGATTTCCCGAATCCGGCTGTGAGAGGCGACCGCCTGCTGGATAACGTTGTTCGCCCGGTTGATGCGGTTGATCGGGTTAAACATCATGATGATGGCCAAGACGAAGGCGCCGAAATCGCCCGGGCTGATGAAGCCGTGGGCGATGCGGCTGGACCCGACCACCAGGATGAAGGCGCCGATCATGCCGCCCAGGAACTCCATGAAGGGCGAGGATAGGCTGCCGATCCAGGCGAGCTTGATCGACGTCCGGAGATAGCTCCAGGTGGCCTGGAGGAACTTCTTGATCTCGAATTCCTCTGTGGTGAACGCCTTGACGATCCTGTGGCCGGTGACGGTCTCGTGGATAAGGCCGTAGATCTGGGCCATTTTTTTCTGGCCGGTGAGGCTCTTTTTCTTCACCTGCCGGCTGAACACCGCCAGGGGGATGATGGCCAGCGGCGTTATCACGAAGGCCACCACCGCCAGCCGGATGTCGATGAGGAACACGCCGATGAGCAGGGCCATGAGGACAAACAGCTCCTCGATGAAGTCCGCCATGCTCCCGGAGATGGCCTCCCGGACCTTGTCGACATCGCTGGTCAGGCGGCTCATGAGGTCGCCCGTGGTCATGCGATCAAAGAAAGGCGCCGATTGATACATGATGCAGCGATAAAGGTCGTCACGCAGCCGCTTGATGACCCGATGGCCAACCGTTTTCATGAAGAAGTTCGAGAGGAAGGTGAACAGCCCCTTTCCGAAGATTACGATCAGGAGCAGATAGGGAAGATAATTGGCGACGTTGGCCTCGGGGATATGAAGCGTCTGAAGGACCCAGGTCATGACTCTTTTTTTCTGGGGAATCCGGCTGGGATCCGGAGCCAACTTGATCATGTTGTCCAGGATGGGCTGGACGAGATTGACGAAGAGCGAGGTGAAGATCGCCACGCCCACCGAGCAGAGGAGCGCCAGGGAAAGATGCTTTTTCTCCCGGAACGAGAGTTTAAACAGCCCCAGGATCTCTTTCATAGCTCAGGCCCGGTCCTTTAGGGCGGCGGCGAGGAGGCCGCGGCCGATCTCCACGGCGTTGAGGGCCGAGCCGAAAGTCAGATTGTCGGTCACCGTCCAGATCCAGAAGCTCCGCGGTGCGACCGGCTCCTTTTTGATCTGCCCGAGGTAGATCCTGTCCTTCCCCGCCACGCTCAAAGAAGTGACCGGGCAGGACTTGCCCGCGGCCGGGACCTTGAAAAGCGGGCTGGACTTGAAGAGGTCCTCCAGGGCTTTGATATCGGTCTCCCTCTCGAGCTCGAGATAGGCCATGACGGCATAGGTATGGAAAACCGGCGCCTGGATGATGGACAGGGAAAGGGGAAATTCCGGCCTCTGGAAGACCCGGCCGATCTCGCTGAGGATCTGCCGTTCGCTCGGAGAAAACCCGTCCGCATCGGGCGCTTCCGTATGGGAGAGCAGGTTGAAGGCGATCTGCTCCTTGAAGACCTTCTTGCGCACCGCGGCGCTCGAGAGGAGCGACGCGGACTGGCCGGCCAGTTCCTCGATTCCGGCTTCATCAAAAGCCGATACGGGCTGAAGGACGAAGGCTACGGCCCGGCTGAGTCCAAAGCGGGGAATGACCAGGTGAAAAATATGGGAAAGGATGATGGTTACGGCGTGCGGGTTGGCGACGAGATAGGGCCTGTCCCGGAGGACGAGATCGCTGTTGACCCCGGCAACCGGGACTGGGACTTTAGGATCGCCGCTGAAAGCGCCGCTCAGGTCGACGGCCCGCATTTTTTTCCGGAGGGCGAAGGCCCCGCACTCGCGGCCCGTTTTGGCGTCGGCCGCCAGAAAAACCAGGTCCAGACCTTCCAGGAGCTCGGGCTCGAGGTGGTGGATGACCCTGGGAATGTCCTCAAACTGAGTCAGTTTGCAGTATTCTTCCTGGACATCGGGATCGAACAATTCCAGGTTGTTTATGGGGAATTTCAGATCGCTGAGGGCGGCCTTGATCTCTTTTCCCCGCAAGGAATCCGTGCTCACAAGGGCCACGCGGAAGGCTTTCTGCGTTTTCATCGGTCCAGGGGAACAGTCAGAGGGTTTTTCGGAACTCATTCATCAACAGGTACATCCTGTCCTTGAGGAAGAGCTTGCGCTTCTTCACCTCTTTTTCCTCGACCTCCTCTCCCTCGGTCAGGAAGCTCTTGGCCTTGAGCTCCTCGAGCCTTTTCTCGCAAGCCTGATGCTCAACATGAAGTTTCTGGAAATTCCCATTTTGCCGGAGCATCAGCTCTTTCAGATCCTTTTCATTCATACGGGTCTTCCTCCACGGGAAAGAATAGCACAATGGGGGGGCTATTTCAATTTAGCCTTTCCCTGAAAACTGCTTCAAGGCGCCCCGCCAGGGCCTCCCAGGTGAACCCCATGATCCTCTCATATCCGGCGCGCGCCAGGTTGCCGAGGAGCTCGGGGTTCCGGATCAGCCGGTCCATTTGGCGGCTCAGGAGAAAGGCCGAGGCGAAGGGGACCACCAGGGCCGTCCGGTCATGGAAGGCGAAATCCCGGGTCCCGCTGGCCGTGCATACGACCGGAATCCGGCAGGCCATGGCTTCGGCGGCGGTGTTGGCCCAGCCGGCACGCTTTTCGGCGCTGACAAAGAGGTCGGCTTGGGAGAAAAGCCAGGCCATCCGGCTTTGGGGCAGGTCCAGGTAAAAATCGTGGGGAACTCGTGTTCTGATTAGATGCCGGGGGTCGGTCCGGTCCTCGCCCACCAGGCTGTCAAAAAAGATGAGCTTGAGGCCGGGATAGCGCCGGTGGAGTCGCTCTGCCCCCCGGATGATAAGGCCGATTCCTTTCCGCCGCTTGTAGATCCGGCCGTAGCAGAGGACGCGGAATTCTCCGGGAGCGCGCCTTTCCTCTCTTTCCAGGGGATGGAAGATTTCAGGGTTCACGCCGCCCGGCGCCCGCAGGCAGGCGACGCCGTAGCGGCGCTCGATCCGGCGGCAGATGCCCTCGGAATTCCCCAGCAAATGATAACCTCGATGGACGGCTTCCTTTTCTTTCTTGTGGCCTTCCAGGACGAAGTAAAAAAACTTGGCCTGCGTGTTCAGCCGGTCGAACTGGGGCAAAATGGAATATTCGCTGCAGAGCCCGATATCGAAGGATTCTTCTCCCAGCGCGGAAAAGGGCCGGGTCTCGGCATGGAACTCAAGCCAGCCTGGTTTTTCGCCCGTGGGATGGTATAGGACAAAGCGGTGGCCGCGGCGCAACAGCGCATTCCCGATCTCCAGGTAGCGCCGGACTCCGCCGAACACTTCGACATGCGGGAGAAGAGCAGCGATATTCATGGGATGTTCGTGGATAAGAAAAGAATGGCGAGGGGCGGAATCGAACCGTCGACGCAGGGATTTTCAGTCCCTCGCTCTACCGACTGAGCTACCTCGCCATTCGGCCGCAAGGCTCCCAAAATTCGCATCATAGTATATTTTTTCGGCCGCCCAAAGTCAACCCGCAGTCATAAAAAAAGGGACGAGCCCCTTTCCCAAGGCCCGTCCCCATTCAGAGTTGATCGTCAGATATCGTGTTCCGTTAAAACTTATAGCTGAGGGAGATGTTGGGAACGATGATCTTCAAGTTGTAGACTCCGGGCATGGCCGAAGCCCATTCGGGATCGGTCTGGGTTTTCAGGAAATCGACTTCTCTCTGGTTGCTTTTGAGATACTCGAAAGCCGCGTCGATCTGCAGGCCGCCGATTTTGTAGCCAAAGCCGAGCGTCAGGACATTGAACGAGTAGCTGGGAATGAGGACGTTCATCGTCCGCTCGGGAGCGGGCGAGGGATCATGATAAAATCCGGCGCGGAGGGCCAGACCTTCGTTGATCCGGTATTCCCCGCCGAAGCGGAACTGGATGGTGTCCTTCCAGAACATTTCCATGACGTCCTTGCCGGCCTGGTTCATGAGCAGCTTCCAGAACGGGTCTTTGTAATTGGCTTCGACCTCCTGGATTTTCTTCCAGTTGGTATACTGGGCGTCGAAGGTCAGGGTCAGCTGGTCCATGGGCTTGAAGGCCACTCCGCCCGCCAGCCATAACGGAGAAGTAACCTCCCGCGAGAGGTCGGAGGAGCCGTTCAAGCCCAGCAGCCCGAGGTTGGAGATGCTGGCCTTTCCGTCATATTTGACGGTGCTGGGCGTACGTAGTGTGGCGCCGATCGAAAACATGTCGTTGGGCTTGACCAGCACGCCGAGGGTGGCGCCGATACCCCAGCCGGTCAGGCTTTCTTCATACTGGCCCAGGTCAAAAACGGTCGATCCTACCTGAGCTTTGCCGGCATGCGTGGCAATGTCGAACATGCCGTAGTTGATGTTGAGGGCGGCCCCGATCATGAACATGTCGTTGACCTGGTAGGCCAGGGCTGGAGCAAAGGTCACCATTCCAACTTTGCTGCTCCAGTCATAGATCTTATTCATGGAAACGTTCTGGAAGTCGGTGCCATCCCAGGTGATGCCGAGGCCGGAAGGAACATAGACCCCGAACCCCACCACAAGGTTCTCGGAGATGGGATGATAGTAGGTGCCCATGCCGCTCAGGTAGTGCTTGGTCACCGATTTCGCGTCCACCAAGTTCACCTTCCCCACGCCGGGGACGATGGCGTCCATCTTGAAGGTGGAGGAGGGGATTAAGTCCGCGCCGTAGAAGCCGAAATATTTGTTCTTGAACTGGGCGATTCCGGCCGGGTTCCAGAAAATGGTGCTGAAGTCGTCGGCCAGGCCGACGAACGCGCCTCCCATAGACAGGGCTCTTGCACCGAGGCTGTTCAGGTTCAGTCCGTTAGCCATCGCCAGAGGGGATAGAAAAGCGAGCAGCGCGAAAGCGCAAAAAAGGGTTCCGGCTTTCTTCATTTTAACCTCCTGTTTTAATGGTGATAACTATAATGTTTTTTGGCAATTTGTCAACACTCATAAAACACACTGTTGTCTAGGATTGAAAAGTGAACAGTTTAGGGTTGAAAAGTGAACACCTGAGTTATAGTCCTCAGGCAGGAGGACTATATGACACACATTCACAGACGTTTTACCGACGAACAAGTTAAGAATCTGTTTCGCACCTATGCAGAAGGCCATATGGACCGGTCCCAGGTCGAGGAGACTCTGGGAGTTGGCAAAACCCGGTTCTTTGCCTTGCTCAAGCTCTACCGGAAAGATGCTCAATGCTTTTCCCTGGCTTACCATCGGAAGTCTCCCTTTCGACTGTCCAAGGACGCCGAGGCCCTGATCCGAAAAAGTCTCCTCGAGGAACGGGCTGTGATCGAGGATCCCGACCTGCCGATCTCCTCCTTCAACTACTCCGCCGTTCGAGAACGGCTGCATGATCTCGGGTTTAAAGTCGCTCTCTCGACGATCATCGAGCGCGCCAAGGTCCTGGGCTGCCACAGAGCCCGGCCAAAAAAGAAGGCCCATAGCCGCGAGGTCATCACGACAGCCATCGGCGCCCTCATCCAACACGACGCCTCTCTCCACCGCTGGTCTCCC